>MDSV01067955.1_pt1 | contig 19610 bp, 21 predicted proteins | sample 810851 | NCBI WGS metagenome assembly MDSV01 (sample SAMN05326640, study PRJNA326480) | marine metagenome | isolation source: seawater | place: Atlantic Ocean: North East | collected 2012 | reverse complement strand
ATTTCTCCCTAATTGATAAATAAGTTGTAGACTTTATTCATAATTGAACAATTAATCGAGAACTTTTTAGTTTATGGAAAAATTAGTAGTGATTGGAGGAGGACAAGCAGCAATCCACTGTATAACCTCCTTAAGAAAAGAAGGCTATTTAGGATCCATAACTTTAGTGGGAGAAGAAAATCATCTCCCTTATCAACGGCCCCCACTATCGAAGGGATTCTTAGGCGGTTCGACTGAAAAAGATAGACTGTTTTTAAAGAAAATTGAATACTACCAGGAAAATTCCATACAACTTCATCTAGGCGTCAGCACCAAGAGAATAGATAGAGATAACTGCTTTATTCACTTATCAGACGATAAAGTTATTGATTACGATAAACTGGTATTGGCTACAGGCAGTAGAGTTAGAAGGTTAAAATTTCCTGGCTCTGATCTTGAAGGAATTCATTATCTAAGAGGAATTGATGATACTGAATCGCTTAAAGAAAGTCTTATAAAGAGTAAGAATCTTGTAATAGTAGGTGCAGGTTACATAGGTTTAGAAGTTGCAGCAGTAGCAAAAGAATTTGATACCAAAATTACAGTTATAGAAATGGCAGATAGAATAATGAATAGAACGGTGGATCCGATGATTTCAAAATATTATCAAAAGCTTCATTCTAAAAATGGTGTTAAATTTATTCTAAATGAGAGCTTAGAAAAAGTTAATGGTAATGAGGCAGTCGAAGAGGTTATTTGTTCTGGTGGCTCATCTGTTCAAGCCGATACATTAGTAATAGGTGCGGGAGTAATTCCCAATATAGAATTAGCTGAAGAGTCTGCATTAAGTTGCGATAATGGAATCTCTGTAGATGAATATGGACAAACCGAAGATAAAAAAATATTTGCTTGTGGAGATTGTACTAACCACCCAAATAAAAAACTAAATCGTAGATTAAGACTAGAATCTGTCCATAATGCGATGGAACAATCTAAAACTGTCGCTTCATCTGTTATGGGTAAAAAGATCGCTTACAATCAAGTGCCTTGGTTTTGGTCCGACCAATATGACCATAAACTGCAAATTGTAGGTATATCAGGAGAGCATGACGAAGTTATCATTAGAGGCAATCAGGAAGAATCGAAATTTATGCTTTTTTACTTAAAGGAAGGAGAACTCATAGCTGTTGATGCTGTAAATAATCCTAAAGAGTTCTTAATATGTAGAAAGTTAGTTGAAAATAAAGTTAAAATAAGCTCTGATGATATTCTTAATCAATCTAAAAATCTTAACGACTTAATTTTATGAAAAAGACAATAGAAACAGCTTACTCCTTAGGTCAGGTGGTAAAGCATAAATATCTTGATTTTAGAGGAGTTATTTATGATGTTGATCCGGAATTTAATAATACCGAAGAATGGTATAAATCTATTCCCGCCGCTATAAGGCCTAAGAAGGATCAGCCCTTTTATCATGTTTTTGCAGAAAATGATCAAGTCTTTTATTCTGCCTATGTCTCTCAACAGAATTTATTGGTTGATGACAGCAATATCCCAGTAGAGCACCCAGACGTGCCAATATTCTTTGGTGGGTTTGATGGTGATTCTTACGAAGTACTAGAGAATAGTAAAAACTAATTTCTTTTGTTTTCTTGGTAAGCCAAACCAAGGCAGCAAACTAGCACCTCCATTGCCAAATCTAATTCCGAGATTGAACATGCTGTTGGTGCGATTCTAATGTATTCATCTTTTTGATCAACTCCATATGGATGAGTTGACCCAGCAGGAGTCAACTTAAGTCCCAATTCGCCAGCCAAAGAAATTATTCTTTTTGCAAGACCAGGACTTGTCTTTAATAAGACAAAATACCCTCCAGTAGGTTCAGTCCAAGAACCATAATCTTGTCCATGAAGCCTTCTTTGAACTAATTCAAACTTAGGTCGAACTAAATCAGCATGCTTACTCATATGCTCCTTTAAATCGTTTTCTTGGAAAAACTTTACATGCCTAACCTGATTCATTTTGTCAGGGCCAATTATTAGAGACGAATAAAAAGGTAAAAATAATTCCTGATTAGAAAGTGATAGAGCTATAAAGCCAATTCCTGCTCCCGCATAGGTTATTTTAGATGTAGAGCCAAATCCAATGATTAAGTCCTCATTTCCTCTGTCTTTAGCTATAGAAAAAATGTCTTCTAGAGGCTCAGAATCTTCAAAATCATGAATAGCATAGGCATTATCCCAAAAGATCCTACTTTTTTTTACTGTATTACTAAATATATCTATCAATCCTTCAATTGTAGCTCTTTTGTAAGTCTCTCCGGTGGGGTTAGAGTGTTTTGGAACACACCAAATACCTCTAATAGAAGCATCTGATTCAACATAAGATTTAACAAGATCTAAATCAGGTCCATCGCCCTCCAACGGAACTGGAATCATATTTATTCCTAAATTTTCACTCAAAACAAAGTGTCTATCGTATCCAGGAACTGGACATAAAACAGAGACTCTCTCATTAGAAGACCAAGGCCCATCCCCTATTCCTTGAATGCATAAATAAGAAAGGTACTGAGACATTAAAGTAAGACTACTATTTCCACCAGCCCATACATACTCTTCTTCGCATCCCAAAATCTTGGAACCTAACTGTCTACATTCAGATAAGCCCTTTACTTGACCATAATTTCTTATGTCTACTTCATCAGTGTTGTATGTATCAATCTTTATTGAGTCTAATGAGGAAGAAAGATCTAACTGGTCTTCAGCTGGTTTACCACGAGTAAGATCAAGGCTCAATTGTCTAGCCTTTAATTCTTCAAATTGTGACAAATATTCCATTTCAAATTATAGTTTTATAAAACCGAGATGATATTAGCATCGTCAAGTATTCGTTAAAAGATAAAAAAGAAATTGTTCAAATTTTAACCAATTTTAACCACCCCTTCTTTTACTTCATCTAGGGCATTTAGTTAACAAACTTATCCACAATTTAAGTGGATAAAGTATAAACTTGGTTAAGACAACTTTTTACTTAAAGGTTACAATTACCTTTTAAATATTCTTCCTTGACTAAAAAAACTCCACTATATAACAAGCACATTGAGGCCAACGCCAAGATGGTTAACTTTCACGGATGGTCTATGCCAATTAACTATGGTTCTCAAATCTCTGAACACGAAGAAGTAAGAAAAGGTTGTGGTATTTTTGATGTATCCCATATGACTGTGGTGGATTTTAAAGGTCCAGACTCCACAAAATTTTTAAGAAAGCTTCTTGCAAATGATGTAGGTAGTTTAAGAGAGAACTGCGATAGCATCTACTCTCCGATGCTAAATGAAAAAGCTGGGATAATAGATGACTTAATAGCTTATAAGATGGTATTTGGCTATAGATTAGTAGTTAACTGCGCTAGACGAACAGAAGACCTTAAATGGATTTTCTCATGCTCTTCTGATTTTGATGTAGATATAGTTGAAAAAGAAGATTTGGCCATAGTTGCTGTTCAAGGTCCAGAATCTTTAGAGATTCTAAATAATTTAGATTTAAATGCTCTAGATTCAAGGAACAGAAACCAAGGGACTTATGAAGATGAGGTTTTAGCAGTCAAAACTGGCTATACAGGAGAAAATGGCTTTGAACTTATACTTCCTAATGACCAATCAGAAATATTTTGGGAAAAAGCATTAAAAGCAGGAGTTAGGCCTGTAGGATTAGCTGCTCGAGACACACTAAGACTGGAAGCGGGAATGAACCTATATGGTTTCGAGATGGATGATTCCATTTGTCCCTTAGAATGTAACATGGCATGGACAGTTTCATGGCTTGACGAAGAAAGAAATTTCATAGGAAAGAATGCTCTTTTGAAGGAAATAAAAGTAGACAGGTATCATGAACTAGTTGGTATTATACTAGATGAAAAAACAATCTTAAGACAGGGTCAGAAGCTCTTTTTGGATGAAGAAAAAAAACTAGAGGGTATAGTTACTAGTGGTACCTATTCTCCAACATTAAAGAAACCTATTGCATTGGCTAGATTGCCTAGAAGTAATAAAAAAATGTGTTTTGCTGAGGCGCGTGGTAAGTTAATAAAAGCTAAAATAGGTTCTCCAAAATTTGTTAATGAGGGCAAAGAGGTTTTTAAAGAAAAAAATGACAGACCTAATTAATCAGATTAGATATCTTTCCAGTCACGAATGGGGAAGGATAGACGAAGCAGGAATTTTAACAGTTGGAATTAGTGACTACGCCCAGGATTTACTCGGTGACATTGTTTTCATCGAGCTGCCTGAAGTAGGAAAACAACTTGATGCCGAAGAAGAGTCAGCAATTGTGGAATCTGTAAAAGCAGCTTCAGATATATATGCCCCTCTTTCAGGAGAAGTGATAGAGATCAATGAAGAACTCATTGATAGACCAGAAATGGTAAATGTATCTCCTCTTGGAGAGGGTTGGTTTTATAAGATAAGAGTTGTTGACATGGAAGAGTTTAATAACCTTATGACCAAAGAGGAATATCAAGAGTCTTGTGAAGAATAATAATTGACTTTGAAGTTGAAAGATAAAAAAAATCTAAACCTTTTTTCTAGAAGGCACATTGGACAATCGGAAGATGACATAACTTATATGTTAAAAACCGTAGGGTTTAGCTCCATGGAATCTTTCATCGACTCAGTGATCCCTGGTAATATCTTAGACAGGGAGAAAGTTGATATAGGGAATGAGAAAGATGAAGAAAACACTCTGAAAGAGTTAAGAGAGATTGCCTTACAGAATAAAGTTTTTAAAAGCTTCATAGGACAAGGGCATTACAATACCATCACACCTAAGGTTATCTTAAGGAATGTTTTCGAGAATCCTGGCTGGTATACCTCTTATACGCCTTATCAACCTGAAATCTCACAAGGAAGATTAGAGGCCTTAATTAACTTTCAAACAATGGTGAGTGACTTAACAGCAATGGATATTGCCAATGCCTCTCTGTTGGATGAAGCCACTGCGGCTGCAGAAGCAATGACACTAGCCAAGAGGTCTTCTAAATCTAAATCCAATACTTTTTTTGTAGAAAATAATTGTTTCAAGAATACAATTAATGTTTTGAATACAAGAGCGCTGCCATTAGGAATAAAGATAAAATTAGGCACTGCAGAGGAAGCAAATTCTTGTGATTACTTTGGAGTACTTCTTCAGTACCCTGGATCAGATGGAAAATTAAAGAACTTTGAGAAAACTATTTCTGATGCTCACGGAAAAGATGCTTTAGTAATCTTTGCTAGTGACTTACTAGCACTTACTTTGCTAAAACCCCCTGGAGAATTAAATGCAGATATAGTAATTGGCTCCTCTCAGAGATTTGGTGTGCCGCTTGGATGCGGTGGTCCTCATGCCGCTTTTATGGCAGTAAATGAATGTTTAAAAAGGTCTCTTCCTGGGAGGATTGTAGGTGCTTCAATAGACAGTTCGGGAGACCTTGCTTATAGATTGGCCTTACAAACAAGAGAGCAGCACATAAGAAGAGAAAAGGCTACTAGCAATATATGCACAGCACAGGCATTACTGGCAATTATTGCAGGTTTTTACGCCATTTATCATGGCCCGAAAGGTTTAAAACAAATAGCTAAAGATATTAATGATTTAACAAACCTCTTAGCTCAGAATCTAAAGAAAAATGGATTTGAATTACTTCATGAGTCTTTCTTTGACACCTTAGCTATTTCCACAAAAGGTAAGACAAAAGAAATAATGGATAGGGCTTTATCGAAGGAATGCAATCTAAGAAAAATTGATAATAATACCCTGGGGATATCTTTGGATGAGACGTCTTCTTTAGAAGATGTAATAGACATACTCACAATCTTCTCATCTAAAGAGATAAATATTGATCAGTTTGACAATAAAACAATACCCGAAAATCTGATTAGAAAAACTGATTTCTTAACCCATCCTGTTTTTTCAAACCATCAAACAGAAACTGAGATGTTGAGATATATAAGAAAACTTTGTGATAAAGATATTGCTCTAGATCGGGCAATGATTCCTCTGGGTTCTTGCACTATGAAATTAAATGCAACTTCCGAAATGATCCCTGTTAGCTGGCCTGAATTCTCTCAGATTCATCCTTTCGCTCCAAAAGATCAGCTGCTTGGCTATGAAAATTTAATATCTGACATTGAAAACATGTTATGTAATTTAACTGGGTACTTTACTGTATCTCTGCAGCCAAATGCTGGCTCTCAAGGCGAATATGCAGGCCTACTGGCTATCGATGCATTTCATAAGAATAATAATGATAACGATAGAAATATTTGCTTAATCCCAAAATCTGCTCACGGAACTAATCCTGCTTCTGCTCAAATGGTGGGTTTAAAAGTTATTCCTATTGAATGCGACGATCAAGGCAATATAGATTTAAAAGATTTAGAAACTAAAGCAAATAAATACTCTAAAAACTTATCTTCCTTGATGATTACTTATCCATCTACACATGGTGTTTTTGAAACAACTGTTACAGAAGTCTGTGAAATAATTCATTCACACGGCGCCTTTGTATACATAGATGGGGCAAACTTTAACGCAATGGTTGGACATTGCTATCCAGGCTCCTTTGGAGGAGATGTTTCTCACCTTAACCTTCATAAAACCTTTTGTATTCCACACGGAGGAGGAGGTCCTGGTGTTGGGCCTATAGGAGTTGTTAAAAAATTAAAAGAGTTTCTACCCAGTCACCATGAAGAAATAAATAAAGTTGGTCCTGTATCTGGAACTAACTGGGGAAGCGCTAGTATTCTTCCAATTAGTTGGATGTATATGAAGATGATGGGAACCGAAGGCTTAGTTAAAGCAACTCAATCAGCTATCTTAAATACTAACTATATGGCTACAAAACTCAAGGACCACTATGAAATACTCTTTAAAGGAGAAAATGGGTTAGTAGCTCATGAATGCATTATTGATATAAGGCCGCTTAAAGAAAAGACAGGGGTGGACATAGAAGACATTGCTAAACGATTAATAGATTACGGCTTTCATGCTCCAACAATGTCATGGCCTGTAGCAGGCACTCTTATGATAGAACCTACTGAAAGCGAGTCTTTAAAAGAAATAGATAGGTTTTGCGAAGCAATGATTAGAATAAGAAAAGAAATTGATGATATTGAAAATGGTAAATCCGACAAAGAAGATAATCTTCTTAAAAACTCTCCTCATACTGCAAAATCATTAATTTCTGATAAATGGAATCATTCTTACAAAAGATCTGAGGCTGCTTACCCGATAAGTTCTCTAGAAGATGGAAAATACTGGCCTCCAGTAGGGCGTGTAGATAATGTTTATGGAGATAGAAATCTTATATGCAGTTGCCCTTCCATGGAGGATTATGAGTGATCCTTTAATCTAGATCTGTCAATATTCCAATCTTTTTGTTTAGCTATTTTCAATAATTGAATATCAGGATTTACGGCGGTAGGATAATCAGAAAATTCTAATAAAGCTAAATCATGTATAGAGTCTGAATAAGCATAGATTTCCTCAAAAGATTGATCACCTATCCATCCTTTAATTCTCTTAACTTTTTCTTCAGAAAAATTAGGGTGTCCAAAGACTTTACCCGTATATGACCCTCTAGTAATTTCTGCATCAGTGCCAAAAAAGTGCTCTATACCCAATTCACTAGAAATCTCTTTTACTAAGAAGGATAAAGTGCCTGAAGTTATTATACATTCGTCAGAAGAATGTCTATCAAGAAGCTTATAAGTCGTTTTATCAGATAGTTTTTTAACAACTTTTTTTGAAAATTTTTGTACTTTTTCCTTAAAATCTAAAACCTTAACTCCTTTTAGTGGCTCTAATAAAAAGTTCGAATACTCAAAAATATCTAATCTTCCATTCCTATAATTTCTTGTAAAAGTTGTCATCTTTTCTAAAAAGGATTCTTCCTTAACCATTCCACTATCAAACATAAATTCTACCCATTCACCTTCAGTGTCTCCTGATAAAAGGGTTTCATCTAGATCAAATAAAACTAATTTCATAACTTATAAATCAATATCGGTCTATTATAGTTAGAAGAAAGCATTCTATAATTAATTAAATTGAAAAATAAAGAAAATTACAGACCTAATGTTGCCATTATTATCGTTAATAAGATGGGAAAAGTTCTTTGGTGCAAAAGAAAAGATGGATACGGATGGCAATTCCCTCAAGGAGGTCTAGATAAGATGGAGACTACTATAGATGCAGTTTATAGGGAGACACAAGAAGAAGTTGGTTTAGAAAAGAAAGATCTTAGAATCATTAAAGAAAGTGAAGAATGGTTCGACTATAAAATTCCACAAAATAGAATTCCAAAATATTTTAGATTTAAAAATAGAAAATTTATTGGACAAACTCAAAAATGGTTTTTAGCAGAGATTCTTTGTGAAGATAGTAAAATTAATCTTAATTCGTCTTCACCTATTGAATTTGACGATTGGACTTGGTCTAGTTACTGGCACCCTATAAAGGGTGGAGTAGAATTCAAGAAAAGTACATATAGAAAAGTTCTTAAGAGTTTTTTACCTCATTACAATTCTTTCATTAAGAATCAAAATGCATAATATTAAAAGTGAATTCTTTTCTTTCTCCTGAAACACCCTCTTCTGAATAAGATTGTTCACAAAATTCTATATCACCGGTAGGAAGTGTTCTGCAAACACTCGTGCATCTAGTTCCATAAATAGTAGATCTAATAAACCTATAGGGTATCTCTATCCCATCTTTTATTTTTAATTCCTCTTTAGACTTCTCATGCAACTTTCCATATTCTTTTTTCATCATATCCAAAGCAGATTGGGTTTTAAACTCAGAAAGAAAAAGCTCTTCTAGATCCATCTTAACTGAGTTAATTTTCTCCGTATCATTATTAAGAGTTATATTGCCTAAAGCATGAACACCTTCCGGAATAAGGTATAAACCATCAGATCTATTGCAATAATAAAATAATCCATTCCTATCCCCAACTATCAAATTAAAACCCGCATAGTCATTATCATTTAAATTCTCTAAGTAGGATTTAGCAGACGCCGTTGACTCTAAAAAATCTTTTACCAATATCCCTCTAGAGAGTTTAAATTTCTTTGATGTATTCTCTTTATAATTAGTTAAAGCTGCAAACCTTCCAGATTTACTGAATCCTAACCATGTTCCCCCGGCAAGGTCGTCCTGGCCTGCCAGAATGTCGTTACCCTTCCACCAGGAAAGATATTTGGTTGGTCTATCATAATATTCATCTCTATTAGCTAATACAGTAAAAAAATAAGCATCTTTACCATTCCAATCAATTTCTTTCTTAACGGATAAGGCAATTAAGCACATAAACTTCTAATAGATAACTCGGTTGATGATAAAATGAGTTTTTGGAAATCTTTTTATACTTTTTACTAGGCGCATTTTCTGGTGTTTTAGCTGGATTATTTGGTATTGGGGGTGGAATTATAATAATTCCTACATTCTTCTTTATATTTTCATACCTAGGTTTTACAGAAGAAATTTTAGCACATATGGTGTTAGGAAGTTCCTTGGGCGTTATTGTTTTTAGTTCTATTTCTTCTACTTTCTCTCACAATATTAAGGAGGTTGTAGATTGGAAATTAATAAGAGTTGTTGCACCTAGCATAATTATTGGTTCAGCCCTAGGAGGAATTACTGCAGGGCTAATAGAAAGCGATACTTTACAGGGCTTGGTTGCATTATTCCTAGTGGTTGCCTCAGTACAGCTAATCTTTGAATTCCCTCCCCCTCCACAAAACCCACATACAAATTTAATAGGTCCAGTTATAGCGGGTGGAGGAATTGGTTGGCTTTCAGGGGTCTTTGGTATCGGTGGAGGGATCTTTTCAGTTCCATATTTTTATCATCGAGGACTAAAGATGATGAAAGCTATTGGGACCTCAGCAGCTTGTGGTATACCAATAGCTATTTCAGGTTCTATTTCTTATATGATAATAGGTATAAACGAAGATAATTTGCCAAATTACTCTATAGGCTATGTGTACCTTCCCGCTACAATTATTGTTGGGATAATGAGTTCTTTAACAGCAAAATTTGGAGTGAATATTGCTCATAGGATGAAGCAAAAAAAACTAAGAATAGCTTTCGCTTTTTTGGTTATGATAATGGCACTGAATTTATTATTGAGATAAATGGATAACAAAACCAAAGAATATTGGAATTCTAATTTAAAAATTGTATCGGTACTTTTGGTGGTTTGGTTTTTAGTATCCTTCGGATTTGGAATTTTATTCTCTGACTCATTAGATCAGATAAAGATTGGAGGTTTTAAGCTAGGTTTTTGGTTTGCTCAACAAGGAAGTATTTACATTTTTGTAATTCTAATATTTGCGTACGTGTATTTAATGCAGAAATTAGACAAAAAACACTCTCAAAAAGAAGATTCTGATCGATGAGTGTTCAGGTATTAACATATCTTTTCGTGGGTCTTTCTTTTGCTCTATACATTGCTATAGCAATATGGTCTAAAGCTCAATCTACTAAGGACTTTTATGTAGCAGGAAAAGATGTTCACCCTATAGCAAATGGAATGGCTACTGCGGCAGACTGGATGTCAGCAGCGTCGTTTTTATCAATGGCAGGTTTAATAGCCTTTTTAGGAAAAGATGGGTCTGTCTATCTTATGGGATGGACAGGAGGATATGTATTATTAGCTTTATTGCTAGCACCTTATTTAAGAAAGTTTGGTAAATTTACAGTGCCCGACTTTATAGGGGAAAGGTATTACTCATCTTTCGCAAGGAAGGTAGCAGTGCTTTGTTTAATTTTTATTTCTTTTACTTACATCGCAGGACAAATGCGAGGAGTAGGAATAGTTTTCTCTAGATTCTTAGAGGTTGATATTGAAACTGGTGTTGTTGTTGGGATGGCCATTGTTTTTTTCTATGCTGTTTTAGGAGGAATGAAAGGAATTACATATACCCAAGTAGCACAATACTGTGTCCTTATTTTTGCTTACCTAGTTCCGGCTATATTTATATCCATCCTTATGACAGGAAATGCCGTTCCCCAGATAGGTTTTGGCAGTACTCTGGTTGATAGTTCTACCTTTCTCTTAGATAAGTTAGACCAGGTGACATTAGAATTAGGTTTCACCGAATATACTAAAAATACCAAAAGCACTATAGATATATTCTGCATAACAGCTGCTTTGATGTTTGGTACTGCAGGCCTGCCACATGTGATTGTAAGATTCTTTACAGTTCCAAGCGTTGGTGACGCTAGGAAATCAGCAGGATATGCACTAATCTTTATTGCTCTCTTATATACAACTGCTCCAGCTGTTTCAGCCTTTGCAAGAATGAACTTGATAGACTCTATACAAGATCAAAGCTATTCAACGGCACCTCAATGGTTTAAAAATTGGGAAGAAATAGGGTTAATAGCCTGGCAAGATAAAAATGATGATGGGGCAATAAGGTATTCTTCTGGCAATGCATTAGAAGGAACTAAACCTAAATATACGGATGACAAAGGAAAATATGGAGAAAGGTTATTACAAAATAAACCTAACCAAAATAACGTAAATGAAGTTTATATAGATAGAGATATTATTGTTTTGGCAAACCCTGAAATAGCCCAATTACCTGGATGGGTTGTTGCATTAGTTGCAGCAGGAGGCCTTGCAGCTGCTCTCTCTACTGCTGCAGGTCTGTTATTAGTTATCTCATCTTCTATCTCACATGATCTTTTAAAGAAAACCTATATGCCACACATTACGGAGAGGCAAGAATTGAGGTACGCTAGAATTTCTGCTGCAATAGCTATAGGAATAGCTGGGATCTTTGGAATATATCCTCCAGCCTTTGTTGCCCAAGTGGTAGCCTTTGCTTTTGGATTGGCAGCTGCCACCTTCTTTCCTGCATTATTTTTAGGGATATTCTATAAAAGGCTTAATAAAGAAGGAGCAATAGCTGGGATGTTAGGAGGTTTAATATTTACAGCTGCATATATTATTTATTTTAAATTTATTAATCCAAGTCTTAATTTTGAGGAATATTGGTTAATGTCTATTTCTCCAGAAGGTATTGGGAGTATAGGAATGTTAATAAACTTTGTCCTTGCTATAACAGTTTCGTCTTTAACTAAAAGGCCTCCTAAAGAAGTTTATGACTTAGTAGACATGATAAGAAGACCTTCATGATCTTACCCGAAATAGATCCAATAGCACTTCAAATTGGTCCACTTGCCATAAGATGGTATTCATTAACTTGGTTGGCTGCTTTTCTAACCATTTACTATTTACTTAATAAGAAATTTAACAACCTTGACTCAAAAAGAATTGATGATCTTATGTTTTATGGAATATTGGGTTCAATAATAGGGGGGAGATTTGGATACATGTTGTTCTATGGAGTAGACCAGCTCCTTAGCGATCCTCTTTCTATTTTTTATGTATGGCAAGGTGGTCTATCTTTTCATGGAGGTCTTATAGGAGTATTACTTTCTTGTTTTATATTATCAAAAAAATGGAAGGTGAAGTTTTTTTGGTTAATGGACGTTGTGGCACCATGTGTACCTCCCGGTCTTGGTCTAGTTAGAATCGGAAATTTTTTAAATTCAGAGTTATTAGGAAGGACTACTGATTCATCTTGGGGAGTTATATTTCCATCCGATCCCTTAGGATTATTAAGACATCCCTCTCAACTCTATCAAGCCTTTGCGGAAGGAATTATCTTATTTATTTTCCTTGCCTGGTTATCTAGAAAACCAAAACCTACTATGAATATTTCTGGTTACTTTTTAATTGGATATGGTGTTTTAAGATTTTTAACAGAGTTTTTCAGGACACCAGATGGACATATAGGGTTCGTAATATTTGACTTGTTTACAAGAGGTCAAATTCTATGTGTACCAATGATAGCAATAGGGATTTATCTAATTTATTATTCACACAAAAATAAAAATCTTAAAAATGAAACAGTATCTTGATTTATTAAAACTAATAAAAGAAAAAGGAACAAAAAAAGAAGATAGAACTGGAACTGGAACTATCAGCATCTTTGGCCATCAAATGAAGTTTGATCTATTAAATGGATTTCCTTTAATGACAACAAAGAAAGTTAACTTAAATTCTATTATCCATGAACTTCTTTGGTTTGTAAGAGGAGATACAAACATAAATTATCTAGTCAGGAACGGTGTAAATATTTGGAATGATTGGCCATTTCAAAATTGGCTGAATGAAACAAATCAGGCAGGGAAATTCCCTATGCATTCCAAAGAGCGTCAAGAAATGATGAAATATTTTGTTGAGAAAGTCATTGCAGATAAGGAATTTGCTTCTAAATATGGAGATCTAGGACCTGTATACGGCAAGCAATGGAGAGATTTCGAAGGAGTAGATCAACTTAAGCAAGTAATAGAAGACATCAAAAAGAATCCTAACTCTAGGAGATTGATTGTTTCTGCTTGGAACCCTAAGGACATTCCTGTGATGATTAAATCTGGTCTACCTCCTTGCCATACACTTTTTCAGTTTTACGTAAGTAATGGAAAGCTTTCTTGCCAGCTTTATCAGAGAAGTGCGGATGTGTTCCTTGGTGTTCCTTACAATATAGCTTCCTATGCTTTATTGACTATCATGATTGCCAAGGTAACCGGATTGGAACCGGGTGAATTTGTTCACTCTTTTGGAGATGCTCATATTTATTTAAATCACTTAGAACAAGTAGATAAGCAATTAAGCAGAGACCCTCATACCCTGCCTAAGTTAAAAATTATAAATAATAGAAGTAATATCTTTGATTTTGATATAGATGATTTTGAGTTAACAGAGTATGACCCTCATCCTTTTATATCTGCACCTGTTGCCGTGTGATGGAAATATTTCTAATCGCAGCGGTGGATAAAAATTTAGCTATTGGAAAAGATGGAAAAATCCCTTGGCATATAAAAGAAGACCTTCAGTACTTCAGAAAAAATACTTTAGATAGTGCAGTAATCATGGGTAGGTCAACTTTTGATTCAATAGGAGGGCCGCTTCCCAATAGACAAAATATAATAATGACGAAATCTCCAGCTAACAGACAGGGAGTTATTGAAGTTTCAGATACTTTAAGCGCACTTAAAGAAGCAAAGAAAAACTCTAATAAAATAAGTATTATTGGAGGAGAAAGTGTTTATAAAGAATTTTTACCATTAGCAGATAAACTGCTTATTACAGAAATAAACATTGTGATAGAAGGAGCTGATACATTCTTTCCTTCATGGGAAGAACAAAGCTGGATTGAAAAATCAAGAATTGAATCTGCTGAGAATGGTATAGAATATTCTTTTGTAGAGTATTTAAAGAATTAAATTCCTAGTGCCCTTTTTTTAAGTATTAAAGCCTCAACCCTTTCTTCCTCACCTTCAGTGTAAGTAACCCATTTTCTAGCTTGGTCTTGAACTTTCTTTTTCTTATCTTTTTGTTTCTTCTTTTCATCATCATATTGTCTTTCAGCAACGTCAATACAATCTCTAAAAGAAATTATGGCACTTTCCCATTTTTGATTTTCAAAGTTAATTTGACCAAGCAGCATATGAGCTGCAGCTTCGTCTTTTAATTTTCCTTTCTTAATTCCAGCTTTAATTGCTTCTTCTGCTTCTGAGAACTCATCAAGACCAAAATGAACTTGACCTAAAAATATATACAGCTCACCTTCCTTAGAGGCCTTAGCAGCCTTTTTATAATATGGCTTTGCCTTTTCAAGCTCCCTAGAAGCATGCCAATACTGAGCAGCTGCTTTTAAAGTCTTCTCTTCTTGCTTAACAATGCCTTGGTTTAATCCGTCTTCAATTACTTTTGCCGCCTTTCTTGGATTCTCAAACATAAACAAAAGCTGTGACAAAGCAGTAAACTCTCTTTGCTTATCCAACAACCTATCATCATATGCTGCTTCGAGTGCTCCCATCTGATCTAACTGTCTATCTTCTTGTCCATATAATGCAGAAAGCTGTGTCCAATACTTCTTCTTAGAATAATTTTCTGCAAGCTTTTCTACTATGGGTAATACATACAAATCCATTTTTAGTTCACTATAAAGAGCCATCTTCAATAGGTAATGATTCTCTTTCGCTACACCCTTAACAGTCTCTCCTGTTTCTATCGTCTCTCCTGTTTCATTTCCCTCGTCATCTAAAACAGCTACCTTTATAGGAATATCTCTTGCCTCTTGCATTTCTATAGCAATATCAATGTTTTTTTGAGAACTTAAGAAATCTTCAAGCTGGTAATAAGTCATAGACAAAAGGGCATATGCATCAGAGCTTGGAATTTCTTCTAGTTCAAACCATTGCAATAAATAGTCTACAGACCCTCTATAGTCTTCTCTAATATAAGCCAATTGAGATAAAGAATACAGCCCCCCTAGTCTTTCTTGGTCATTGGAATCTGGTTCAGCTATCAAGTTTTTATAAGCAACTTCAGCTCTGTCATATTCTTCCATAGAGAAATAAATATAACCCTGATAATAAAACATTTTTGATCTGTCTGTACCTGTAAATTTAGAATCAGGCGCTGCTATAGGTGTTAAGGCTAACAATGCCTCATTCCATTGTTCTGCCTCAAGAAGAGGTTGAAGGCCTTGTAGAATCCTTTGTGCTTTTTTACTTGGAAGCTTAGTTCTTCTTCTTTTTTTCTTCTTTTTTTCTTCGTCAGCAGCCTGCAAAGAACTTCCATCGTAATCTAAAGGGGAAATATCTATGGCTATTGGTAATAAACTTAATACTGCAGAAATAAGTAAAATCTTAATAGGGTAACTTAAATTATTCATAACTCTTATGCACATCCTTCAGGGACATAGTCCATGGATTTATTAGCATCCTCAATTTTAAAAATAACAACGGTTCTAACATTAGGAACCTCGATCGGTTCACCATCTCTAATTTGAGGCTTATATTTGTACTTTAAAGCAGATCTCATAGCTGCTCTATCAAAAATACCGGGGGGTACTGCCCATTCAACAGAAGGATCTTTTGTAGATCCAACTTTTGTAACTGTAAACTTAAGCATTACACAACCCTCTATACCTCTTTCTAGCGCACGTCTTGGATAAACAGGTGGTACTTGGAAGATAGGAACATATGAACCATCTGCAAAAACACCTGCTTTTTTTCCTTTAAAACCAAGATTTGGTCTTGCAGCTGAACTATCTACTTCAGCAGGCGGTGTCATATCAAATTCAGGCGGCATTGTTTCAGGAGGAGGTTCTTCTTCTTGAGGCCTTTCCATGTCCATAAGAAGCTCTAGTTCCCTTTCAGGCATTACAACATCTGCTATTTTAAAAGATTCTGTATCTGGAGACACGTCGCCCGGATCTATTAACATCTGCATTCCAAAGAAAATGAGTACTGTCAAAATAAAAGATCCGCCCATGGTGGATCCAAGCATTTTAAAGTTCTGTTCAGCTAAGAATCCCATAAATATCTAAAACTTGGGCTCAGAAGCTAAAGAAATTGCATAAACTCCGGCTTCTCTAGACTGATCCATTACTTGGATAATTGCATCAGCTTGAGCTTTCTCATCAGCTTGAATAACTACTGATCCTTGCGGGTTATCTGCTAACAGTTTAGTTATATTTGCTTTTACTTGTCTCACATCAACCCTACGACCATCTATCCAAATATCATTTGTCGCCCCTATAGCGATTAAAATCGCTGCATTCTCTTGAATATTAGAAGTTTCAGCATCTGGTCTATTGACTTCAAGTCCAGGTTCCTTAATAAAATTAGCAGTTACGATAAAGAAAATCAGAAGAATAAAAACAACATCTAACATAGGCGTTAGATTAATGTCTTCTTCTTCCGCTACCGCACTACTTATTGGTGATCTTCTCATAATTTATCCCCTTATTCTGCTACTAGATAGTCCACTAGTAGGTCCTTTTCTTTTTGAGCTCTATTAACCAAATACTGATTAGCGAAGGTTCCTGTTAAAGCAACTGCTAGTCCAGCCATTGCTGGAATAGTAGATCTAGAAACACCTCCAGCCATAGCTTTAGCATCTCCACCACCTGTTACAGCAAGTAAATGAAAAACTTCTATCATGCCAGTTATTGTTCCAAATAAACCAAATAAAGGTGCTATTCCTACGCACATTTTAATTAAATCAAGATTTTGATCTATGCGATTAGTATTCTCAGAAAGTAACATATCTCTTATGGCTACGGAGTTCCAGGAAAGCTTATCTGTTCTACCTTCCCACTGAGAAACTGCATCATTTATGTGGCCTCCATGAGTAAAAAAGTAATACCAAATCCTTTCAAAGATAAGGAACCACATTACAAATGCCAAAAGCCCTATTAAATAAAGTGTATCTCCACCTCTTTGCATAAATGCAAATAAAGCATCGGAAGCATCATAGAAAAAAAACATAATTTAAATATCTTTTTTTATTAAGACTCACCTTCAGAACGTTTCGCAACCATTCCAGTACTAGACTCTTCAATTGTTCCTAAAATACCCTTAGCAAAATTATTTACTGTGGCGTACATAAAGGTGGTAGGTATAGCTACCATTAAGCCCAACCATGTTGTTACTAGAGCAACTGAGATACCACTGGCCATTGTTTTCGGATCTCCAGTTCCAAATAAAGTAATCATAGTAAAAGTTTCAATCATCCCAATAATAGTTCCAAATAGACCCATTAAAGGAGCGACAACAGAAACTATCTTAAGAACCCAATTCAGACCTTCGATAGCTGGCCTCTCTTTTAAGATTTGTTCTGCCATCTTAAGTTCTAAAGTATCTGTATCAGCTTTCTTGTCATCTTCAGCTATCTTTAAAATCCTTCCTAAGGCATTATCGTCAGATAAAGTTGCAGATGCCGCTTGTGCTCGAACTCCTGCCCTCATGCCCCAAAGTTCATAGAATCTCCATCCAAATAAAGCAGTTGCAAGAAGGCCTATGGTCATTATTATAAAACCAACAGGTCCTCCTAAAGTCATTCTTTCTGCGGTACTAGGCATAGAAATTAAACTTTCAAGCAAAGATCCACCTTGAGGACCCGTAGGGTCAACAGCAAATTGAACTGGGAAAGAGTCTTCAGATAGAATATCGGAAGTAGTTGAAGTATACCTTCCGGCTGGTTGCGATGGTAATTCAGAGTACATTCCTCTTGAAGGGGAATAACTTAAGTATTGTCCATCAGATACTACGTTAAAATTACCAACCCTTACCACTTCCCTACTTTCTACGTTTCCATCAGTACTGATTACATCAGTAGTAAACTTAACGACTTCTCCAGAAGCATTAATTTCTCTTTGTAATTCATACCATAGAGTTTCAAGTTCTTCAATTGAAGCAAGTTTTATTCCTTCATTCATTTTTGAACCCAATCTAGTCATAAAATCTTCTCTTTCCTTACCGAATTGAGCAGCAGACAGAGATTGTTCCATGATATTTCTTGCTTCTGTTGTGTTACCAGCTAGATGACCAAAAATTTCATTTAAGGATCCAAGTCTTTCTCTCAATTGCTCTTCAGCTACAACCAAAAGGGCTTCATTAGCTTCAAATTTTTGTTCTAACCTAGCAGCTTCCTTCTCTAGCCTTGCTCTTTCAGCTTTTGCATCTGAAAGCAACTTTGCTTGCATATCTTTTTCGTTTCTAAAACGCGCTTCTCTATCTCTTTGTTCTTTAGAATCTGCAAATTGACCTCTTCTAACAACCTCAAGTAATTCTTGAGGATTTGAAGGAACAACAGCAGATGACTCTTCTTCAGTAGTAGCTTCGTCTTCGGCAGTTAAGAAATTTGGTATAGAGCCCAGAGCCAATAAAAGTATCAATAACTTAATATTTTTCATTTTAGTTAACCTCCTTGGCAGGTTGCAGCGGTAATTCCATTAAATCAACTGTCGCTAATTTGTTAGCTATCCTTAAACCTTTTCGGGTTGGATTCCTGTAATTATTTGATAGCTCTTCCCATTTCCTTTCAGAATTATTCCATGCATGTGTTTGAGTTTCATCAGCAGTTTGGAATATCATTGCTAGTCTTCCAACTCTTAGTATATTTCCTTCTCTTAATTCTCCATCTATAAGAATACTATCCTTGTATGCTTCTATTTTCCTTCCGTATTCCGCTTCAACGTTAAAAGCTTCTAAAACTTGTCTTAAACCTTCTGCTGGCGATACTGTTGGATTATCTAAAGCTGCTCCTGCAAAAGCAATTCTCTCTTTTCTTTCCCCTAAATTAAAAGGCATATCTACTTCGATAGATCTTTCTATTCCTGCTAGCATTCTTCTAGTAAAAGGCGGAACCTGTCTTTGCATAATTTGAGCTTCTTTCAAGGTTTTATCTATTTCTTTCAGACGATCTTCTTGACGTTGTATTTGAAATCTCATTTGAGCGTTATAAACTCTAAGACCTTCTATCTGCTTACTAACAGTTTTATATTCACTAATTATTACTGAAGTTTGCTCATCCATTTGATCAATCTTTGCTTGAGAAGACTTTTCAGCTTTCTGCCTATCTCCAGCAACATCCAATAATGGCTTAATTTGGTCGGCGAACATAAAAGCAGGATTTATTAATACTGCCGTAAGGAAAACAATTTTACAAAGACGCTTCATAGCGTATCTCCTAATTTACTTTAAAATTCTTTATTTACT
>MDSV01025286.1_pt1 | contig 19611 bp, 14 predicted proteins | sample 810851 | NCBI WGS metagenome assembly MDSV01 (sample SAMN05326640, study PRJNA326480) | marine metagenome | isolation source: seawater | place: Atlantic Ocean: North East | collected 2012 | reverse complement strand
TTATTGGAAATGAAAGTGAGATTAATTTGAAAACGAAACACCCAGAATTTATAGAGTGGAAATGGATAGACTACAACTTATTGCCTGATGTGATAGTTCACTTTAAAAAAAAGGTTTATGAGAAATTAAAAATTGAACTAAAAAATTTTATTGATTAATTTGTTTTAAAGTATCAATTTTGTAATTTAAAATATATCTTTGTTTGTCAGATATTTGATCGGCTGAGAGTTTTTTTTCAGCTTCCTTAATCATAGTATCAATCTTTTCTGAGCTTACACTTTTTAAATTTTGTACAGTAGATGATAGTATTAAAAGATTATTATCTGAAAATTCTACTGTTCCATCTTCAGTATAAAATTTTTCGGCTTTTCCAATCTCTATCAAACCTGGTCTTAAAAAAGTTATTAAAGGTATATGATCTTTCAAAACGGTAATTTGACCTTCGAAACAAGGTAAAATTACTTCTTCGGTTTTATTTGAGTAAATACTTTGATCGGGGCTTATTATATCAATTTTAAATTCTAGCGACATAAAACTTAAGAATTTTTTTCAAGTTTTTCTGCTTTTTCTATAACTTCTTCAATGGACCCTACCATGTAAAAGGCAGCTTCAGGTAAATGGTCGTACTCTCCTTTACATATGGCATCAAACCCTTTTATTGTGGAGTCGAGGTCAACTAATTTTCCAGGAGATCCTGTAAACACTTCGGCTACAAAAAATGGCTGTGATAAGAACCTTTGTATTTTTCTTGCTCGAGATACTGTAAGTTTATCCTCTTCAGAAAGTTCGTCCATTCCAAGAATAGCAATAATATCCTGTAAAGATTTATAAGCTTGTAATATTTTTTGAACTTCTCTTGCTACTCTATAATGTTCATCTCCAACTACTCTTGGGTCTAGTATCCTTGAGGTAGAGTCAAGTGGATCAACTGCAGGATAAATACCAAGTTCAGCTATCTGTCGAGATAATACTGTAGTGGCATCTAAATGTGAAAAAGAAGTTGCAGGAGCTGGGTCAGTAAGATCATCTGCAGGGACATAGATTGCTTGAACCGATGTTATTGAACCTTTTCCAGTGGATGTAATTCTTTCCTGCAGGTTTCCCATATCTGTAGCTAAAGTTGGTTGATATCCTACTGCAGAGGGTATCCTGCCTAATAAAGCGGAAACTTCAGATCCTGCTTGAGTGAACCTAAATATATTATCTACAAAGAATAGTACGTCTTGACCTTCTTGATCTCTGAAATATTCTGCGACAGTTAAACCAGTTAGAGCAACTCTTGCTCTTGCTCCAGGTGGTTCATTCATTTGACCATAAACTAATGCTGCCTTAGAACCTTTCCCGTCTTTTTTTATTACTCCAGATTCAATCATTTCATGATAAAGATCGTTACCTTCTCTTGTTCTCTCTCCAACTCCTGCAAAAACTGAGAATCCTCCATGAGCTTTTGCAATATTATTAATTAATTCCATTATTGTTACGGTCTTTCCAACTCCTGCTCCACCAAATAATCCAATTTTTCCACCTTTAGCGTAAGGTGCTAATAAATCAATTACTTTTATACCGGTCACAAGAATTTCAGTTTCCGTGGATTGATCTGTAAATTTAGGCGCCATTCTATGAATAGGCCATTTCTCTTTTGTTTTAACATCGCCTTTTTCATCAATAGGTTGCCCGATAACATTTATTATTCTTCCTAACGTCTCAGGGCCTACAGGCACACTGATAGGAGCATTAGTATTTAAAACTTTGTCTCCTCTTTTAAGTCCTTCAGTAGAGTCCATTGCAATAGTTCTCACACTATTTTCTCCTAGGTGCTGAGCTACTTCAAGAATTAATTTATTTCCACCGTTGTTAACCTCTAGAGCGGTATAAATTTCTGGTAATTCATCCTTAAATTTTACGTCAACAACTGCTCCAATTAATTGTGTAATGACTCCCTCTTTATTCATTATAAACTTTCAGCTCCTGAAATAATTTCAATTAATTCTTTTGTGATAGATGCTTGTCTACTTCTATTATAATTTATAGTAAGTTTATCAACTAAATCTCCAGCATTTCTGGTTGCATTATCCATAGCTGTCATCCTAGAACCTTGTTCGCTTGCTGCATTTTCTAAAAAGGCCTTAAAAATTTGCGTAGAAACATTCTTAGGTAACAAATCTTCTAATATTTCATCCTCATCTGGTTCAAATTCATAAGAAAATATATCATCTTTTACTTTGTCGTCTTTTTTAAAGAAAGTTGGAATTATTTGCTCAGCTTGAGGAATTTGAGTAATTACATTTTTAAAGTTATTATAAAATATTAAGCATTTATCAAATTGTTCTTTTTCAAATAATTCAATAACATTTTTACCAACTTCATTGGCTTCATTGAATGAAATTTGTTTTTTTTCTTTAAAACTTTTTTTATCAATTATATATTTTCCAAATTCTGTCTTAATTTGATCATGGCCTTTGCTTCCAACGGTAATTATTTTTAATTCTTTGCCTTCTTTTAAAATATTTTTGAAATGGTTTTTTGCCAATTTACAAATATTTGAATTAAAACCTCCACATAAACCTCTATCTGCGGTTATAACTACACATAAATAAACTCTATCTTTACCATTTCCAACTAATAGTTTTGGTGCATTAGTATTATCTGAAATTGATTTTGTTAAATTTAAAATTATATTCCTAAGTTTTTCACTATAAGGTCTTCCTTTTTCTGCATTTTCTTGAGCTTTTTTTAGCTTGGCTGCAGCTACCATTTTCATAGCCTTAGTTATTTTTTGTGTCGATTTAACACTTTTTATTCTTTTTTTTAAATCATCTAAGCTAGGCATTATTTATTTCTTTTTTAAGAACCTCTATAACTTCAACTAATTTTGTTTTAATGTCATCTTCTAACTTTCCAGACGAATTAATATTTTCCAATATTTCAGGATAATCATTTCTAATTTTATCAAGTAAGTCTGTTTCAAATTTTTTAATCTTATTAAGCTCTATATCATCAAGGTAGCCACTTACTCCTGTAAAAATAGATACTACTTGCTCCCCTACTGTAAGTGGAGAGTACTGATTTTGTTTTAATAATTCAGTAAGTTTTGATCCTCTATTTAAAAGTTTTTGAGTAGAAACATCTAAATCTGACCCAAATTGTGCGAATGCTGCCATTTCTCGATACTGTGCAAGTTCAAGCTTAATAGATCCTGCAACTTTTTTCATAGCTTTAGTTTGAGCTGCTGAACCTACTCTTGAAACTGATAGACCAACGTTGACTGCTGGTCTTATTCCTTGATTGAATAATTCTGTTTCTAAAAATATTTGACCATCAGTAATTGAAATAACGTTAGTAGGTATGTATGCAGAAACATCTCCAGCTTGGGTTTCTATAATTGGTAAAGCAGTCAGAGAACCGCCACCATTTTTTTCATTTAATTTAGCTGCTCTCTCTAAAAGTCTACTATGAAGATAAAAAACATCCCCTGGGTAGGCTTCTCTTCCAGGAGGCCTCCTAAGTAATAACGACATTTGACGATATGCAACTGCTTGTTTTGAAAGATCATCATAAATTATTAAAGCGTGCATTCCATTATCTCTGAAATATTCTCCAATTGTACAGCCAGTATAAGGAGCTAAAAATTGTAAAGGTGCGGAATCAGAAGCTGTTGCAGATACTACTGTCGTATATTTCATAGCTCCTGCATCTTCCAAAGTTTTTACAATTTGAGCAACGGTCGATCTTTTTTGGCCAATAGCAACGTAAACACAATAAAGTTTTTTCTTTTCATCGCTAGACTCATTAATTGCCTTTTGGTTAATTATTGTGTCTACTGCAACTGCAGTCTTTCCTGTTTGTCTATCTCCGATTATAAGTTCTCTTTGACCTCTTCCTATTGGTATTAAAGTATCTATTGCTTTAAGTCCTGTTTGCATAGGTTCATTTACAGATTGACGAGGAATAATACCAGGAGCTTTTACTTCAACTCTTTTTCTTTGAGACTTTGTTGATAAATTTCCTTTACCATCTATTGGAACGCCCAAGCCATCAACCACTCTGCCAAGTAATTCTTTACCAACTGGTACATCTACTATTGAGTTAGTACGTTTAACAGTATCACCTTCTTTGATTTTTCTGTCGTCACCAAAGATTACAATCCCAACATTATCGCTTTCTAAATTAAGGGCCATTCCTTTTGAACCGTCATTAAATTCAACCATTTCTCCCGCCTGAACATTATCTAAGCCGTAAACTCTAGCAATACCATCGCCTACGGTTAATACTTTTCCTACTTCAGAAACTTCAGGTTTTTCCCCGAAATTTTTTATTTGCTCTTTAAGAAGTTTTGTTATTTCAGAAGGGTTTATTTCCATTTTAATTTTCGATCATTGATTGTTTAATTCTTTTAAGTTTATTACTCACAGATGTATCAATCAATAAACTTCCTACTTGAATTTTTACTCCACTTATAAGGTTTTTATCTATCTTATAAGTAAAATCTATATTTGATTTAATAGATTTTGAAATTTCATTGTTTATATTATTTTTTTCATCTTGAGAAAGATTTTTTGAAGATATTAGTATAGCTTCTATTTTTCCTTTTCTTTTAGAACTTAATTTAATGAATTTTTCTAGGATCTTATCCAAAAAATATATCCTTCTTTTTTTTATAATTAATTGTAGAAAATTATTTAAAGTTTTATTACAACCAATAATATTACATACCTCGGTAAAGATTTTAGTTTGAGCTTCTAATTGATAAGTGGGATTTTTGAGAAAACTTATAAATTCAGGATTTTTTTTACAAATCTCTAAAAGTAGCAATATATTTTTTTCGATACCATCAAGCTCAGAGTTCTCATTAGCTAACTCAAACAGAGCTAGAGCGTAACGCTCTGAGGTCTCATTTGAAAATGTCTTTACTCCGCTCAATGTAAATCCTGTTTAAGAATTATTTAAGAAATAAATGGTCCTAGCACAGCTGATTAAGCCCTTCAAGGTGATATATTAGATTAAGTGAAATTTATTGGATCAACATCAACTGTGAGTTTAATTTTGCTAGATATTTTCAGCTTTTCTAAAACTTTTGCCAAAGATTTTTGAAGCATATTCTTGCTGTCGGAACGTATTAAAAGTCTAGTTCTAAATTTTTTATTTTTCTTGAAAATTGGTGAGTCAACTGGGCCAAGAATTTCGATATTATCTAATTGTTCAATTTTTTTCTTTATTTCTAAAGCTCCAAGATAACTACTTTCTTTAGAATTAGATGAAATGATTAAAGAAATTAATCTACAAAATGGAGGGAGGCTATTTTGCTTTCTTATTTTTAATTCATCTTTAAAAAAATTTTCTATCTTATTTTCCAATATATTTTTTAAAATATGATTATCTGGATTTATTGTTTGATAAATGATAACTGAGTCTTTTGAAAACCTTCCAGCTCTACCACTAAGCTGATTATAAAGTTGAATATTTTTTTCAGTAGTTCTTAAATCATAACCTTTTCCAGTAAAATCTGCATCTACCACTACGATACAATTTAATTTAGGGAAATTAAATCCTTTTGAAATCATTTGTGTTCCAATAAGAATATCTATCTTTTCTTCACTTGCCTGATTAATTAAATTTTCAGATTGTTTTTTTTTGCTAAGATAATCGCTAGAAAAAATTTTGATTACTTTTTCAGGAAATATACTTTTTATTTCTTCAAAAACTTTTTCAACTCCTGGACCATACATTGAAAAATTGCATGATAGGTTTTTATTTATACATTTTCTTTTTGTATTGCTCCTAAAACCGCAATGGTGACAAATAATCTTATTCAATATTTTATGATAAGTTAAATAAATTGAACAGTTAGGGCAAGAATGTCTATATCCACATTTTTTACAGATAAGAAATGGAGCGTATCCTCTTCTATTTAAAAAAAAAAGTATTTGGTTTTTCTTTTTCAGATATTCTGAAACAACTTTAATTGTTTCATTTGAAATAGATTTTTTATTAAGATTCTCTAAACTTAATTTTACTACTTTTGTTTTAGGTAAAGGGTAATTTTTAAATCTATTTTTTAATTCAATTATTTCGTATTTCTTATTTTTAATATTATTATAAGTTTCTAGTGATGGGACAGATGTTATTAAATGTATTGGTATATTTTCAATCGATGCTCTTGATATTGCCATATCTCTTGCATTGTATATAACACTTTCTTCCTGCTTATAAGATGAGTCATGTTCTTCGTCTACAATTATTAAACCTAAATTTTTAAATGGTAAAAATAAGGACGACCTAGCGCCTAAAACTATTTTAACTTTATTGTTTGCGACAGACTGCCATATGTCTTTTTTTTTATTCAAACTAATTTTCGAATGCCAAATTGCTGGTTCATAACCAAAGAATAATTTAAATCTATTTTTAAATTGTGTTGTAAGAAATATTTCAGGAATTAATATTAGCGCTTGTTTGTTTTCTTGTACTAACTTTTTTATTCTTTCAAAATATACAAGTGTTTTCCCTGACCCAGTAACTCCTAATAGCACTGAAACATTAAATTTGCTTCCTGAACTTTCTAGACTGCTTAGAGCTTTATTTTGTTCTGTATTTAATAAGTATTTAATCTTTTTAATTTTGATTTTTATTTTTTTCTTTTGTTTGACTTCATCAAAATTTTTTAAATTACCTAGACACATTTTTAAAATCATACCTTTCGGCACAAGATTATAAATGGAAAACCAATTGATAAATTTTATTATTTTTTCATCTAACCTTATATTTGATATTCTTTTTTCTATTTTTTTAAGCTTAAATTTTTTATCTGTATTGTTTAATTTGTCCCATACAACCCCCACTTCTTTTTTTTTTCCAAAAGGCACTATAACTATATCTCCTTGATTAAGGTTTTTAATATTTTGAGAGTAGTTAAGATAAGTAAAAGGATGATTAAAAATTTTCGGTAATAGAATAGGCACTTCCATAAATAAATTTTATAAGATTTTGTAGTAATTAAAAATGAATTGGTCTTTTATCAACAGCTAATGCAGCTTCTTTAATTGCCTCAGTATGTGTAGGATGTGCATGGCAAGTTCTAGCTATATCTTCTGCACTTGCTCCAAATTCCATAGCTAAAGCCATTTCAGCAATCATATCTCCGCTGTGAGGTCCAATAATGTGGACGCCTAAAACTTTATCTGTTTTATCATGAGCTAGAATTTTTACAAAACCATCTGTTTCATTATTCACTTTTGCCCTAGAATTAGCTAGAAAAGGAAATTTTCCAACCTTATAAGACTTATTCTCAGATTTAAGTTGCTCTTCTGTTTTTCCGACAGTAGCAACTTCTGGTGAAGTATAAATAACTCCAGGTATTACATCGTAATTAACATGTCCTGCTTGACCAGCTAAAATCTCGGCAACTGCAATGCCTTCTTCTTCAGCTTTGTGTGCTAACATTGGGCCCTTAATTACATCACCAATTGCATAAATATTTTTTACTGAGGTTTGTAATTTGCTATTAACTTCTACTCTTCCTTTAGAGTCTTTTTGGATACCAATTTTTTGTAAATTTAGTCCCTCTGTATATGGTTTTCTTCCCACAGAGACGAGAACTTTATCACATTCTATACTTCCTCTTTTTTTAGTTTCGTTATTAGTAAATTCTACAACAACTTTATTATTATTGTTATTAACAGCAGTGACTTTATTATTTAATTTAAAATTAATTCCCTGTTTTGTTAGTATTTTTTTAAATTCATTAGAAACTTCTCTGTCTATTCCAGGAGTTATGAAGTCAAGGTATTCTAAGACTGTAACTTTTGAGCCCAATCTAGACCAAACAGAACCCATCTCTAGACCAATATAACCTCCGCCAATTACTACAAGATTTTTCGGAACTTCAGGAAAAGATAGTGCTCCAGTTGAAGACACAATATTTTTTTCGTCTATTTCTACCCCAGAAAGTGAAGTTGGTGACGAACCTGTTGCAATAACTATATTTTTTGCCTTATAAGATTGTTTTTTTTCATTTTCGTAGACTACAACGTCATTTTTTGAAAAAAGAACACCCTTGCCATTCAAATATGTGACTTTATTTTTTTTAAAAAGGAATTCTACTCCTTTTGTTAAAACTTGAACAGACTTATCTTTATTAGACATCATTTTTTTTATATTTAGTTTAACATCACTTAATTCAATGCCTTGGTTAACAAAGTCTTTTTTTGCTTTGTGGTAATTCTCAGACAAATTAAGCAAACTTTTTGATGGAATACATCCAACATTTAAACATGTGCCTCCCAAAGTAGCTCTCGATTCAACACATGCTGTTTTTAAACCTAATTGGGCAGCTCTGATGGCACATACGTAGCCCCCTGGTCCACCTCCTATAACAATTACATCGAAATTATCACTCATGAATTAAAGATTTAAAAATAGTCTTTTAGGTTGCTCCAAAGAGTCCTTTACGATTTTTAAAAATGAGACTGCTTCCTTTCCATCTATTATTCTATGATCGTAAGATAATGCTAAATACATTATTGGTCTAATCTTTACTTCGCCATCTTCTACGACAGGTCTTTCAATTATATTATGCATACCAAGAACTGCTGATTGCGGTGGATTCAGAATTGGTGTAGATAACATAGAACCATAGATTCCACCGTTGGTAATTGTAAAAGTACCTCCTTGAAGATCTTCAATAGTAATTTTTCCATCTCTTGCTTTTTGACCCAGCATATTAATATTTTTTTCAATATCAGCAAAAGAAAGTTCATCTGAATTTTTAACAACTGGTACAACTAAACCTTTATCTGTGCCTACAGCTATACTTATATTATAATAATTTTTATAAACAATTTCGTCACCTTGTATCTCAGCATTAACCGCAGGATAATTTTTTAAACCAATAATACAAGCTTTGACAAAAAAAGACATAAAGCCTAATTTAACTGAATATTTTTTTTGAAAATCTTCTTTATAATCATTTCTCATTTTTATCACTTCATTCATATTTACTTCGTTAAATGTAGTTAGCATTGCAGCGTTTTCTTGGGCTTCTTTCAATCTTTTAGCAATTGTAAGTCTAAGTCTTGTCATTTTTATTCTTTCTTCAGGGCCATGAGCAATTTTTCTTTCAGATGGAGCGGGTTTAACTCCCATTAGACTCATTACATCTTCTTTTAAGATTAAACCATTTTTACCACTTCCTTTGATTGATTGAATATCTATTTTCTTTTCAGAGGCAATTTTTCTTGCTGACGGAGAAACTCTTATTTCATTGCTAGTTGTTTCTTTATTTTTTTCTTCAGTAATTTCATTGTGAACTGTATCTAAAATAAGCGCTTCCTCTTCTAAGACAAGAGGTTCTTCTTCAAAAACTTTATGATTGGATTCTATATTTAAACTTAATGGTTCGGCGAATTTCTTTTCCTCTTCTTTTTTAATCTTGTTAGACTCAAGTGGTTCTAATTTCGGTGGAGAATATTTTTTTTCATTAAAATCACTTTTGGAACTTGGAATTGCTGACTTATTTTGAGAAATTGATCCAAGTAAAGCGCCAACATTTACTGTTTCCCCTTCTTTAGCAGAAATGTTCTCAAGAACTCCGTTTGATGGAGAGGGGACTTCGACGTTAACTTTATCGGTTTCCAATTCGACCAAAGGCTCATCTGAGGAAACCTTATCCCCTTTATTCTTAAGCCATTTTGCTACAGTAGCTTCAGTAACCGATTCTCCGAGAGTAGGTACTACAATTTTTTCAGACATTAATTTAATTTTCCAACTACCTTTTCTAATATTTTTTTTTGTTCTGCAAGATGTTTATTATAGTTTCCAGTCGCAGTTGTGGATGAGGCATTTCTTCCAATGAATTTGACTCTGGTGTTTTCAAATTCAATTATTTCAAGAGTCCTATCTATATAATTTCTCACAGTATTCCATGCTCCCATATTTTTTGGTTCTTCCTGGCACCAGATAAACTCAGCATTTTTATATCTTTTTAAAATTTTTGCCAACGTTTTTGCTGGAAAAGGGTATAATTGTTCTATTCTTAAAAATACCAATCTATCATTTTTCAATTTTTCTCTTGCCTCTAATAAATCGAAGTAAATTTTACCAGAACACATTACTACTTTTTCAATTTTTTTATCTTTCGTAAGTTCTATTATTTTAGAACCTTTTATATACGCATGATCTTCCAGAATTCTGTGAAAACTGTTTTTTTTAGAGAAATCTTCAATTGATGAAACGCATTTTTTATTTCTCAGTAGAGACTTAGGAGTCATAACTATTAAGGGTTTTCTAAATTCTCTGTGCATTTGTCTTCTTAAAGCATGAAAGTAATTAGCTGGGGTTGTACAATTAACTACTTGTATATTTTCTCCAGCACACATTTGTAAAAACCTCTCTAGACGTGCAGAGGAATGTTCTGGGCCCTGTCCTTCGTATCCATGTGGTAATAATAGAACCAATCCACTTGCTCTTCCCCACTTTGACTCCCCAGAAGTGATAAATTGATCTATAATAATCTGCGCTCCGTTAGCAAAATCTCCAAATTGAGCCTCCCATATCACTAGTGTTTCAGGCTCAGATAAAGAGTATCCAAACTCAAAACCTAAAACAGCCAATTCAGATAACAAACTATCTATTATTTCAAATTTTTTTTGTTTTTTTCCAAGATTGTTAAGTGGAATATATCTATCATGACTTTCTTGGTTCCTTAGTACAGAATGTCGTTGGCTAAAAGTACCCCTTGCTGAGTCTTGTCCTGATAATCTTACTGAAAAACCATCTAATAGTAATGTACCGAATGCCAAAGACTCTGCGGTTGACCAATCTATTGGAGCGCCTTCAGTAAACATTTTTTGTTTTTGTTCTAATATTTTTTTTAATGTTTTATGAATGCTGAAGTTTTTTGGAATTTCAGATATCTTTTTTCCTGTTTCTATTATTATTTTTTTATCTACACCACTCTTCCCTCTTTTGTCTTTTCCTAGCCCTGGTTTAAATCTTGACCAAACTCCGTCAAACCATTTTAGTTCGGATTTGTAATTTTTTGAGGAATTAAATTCCTTTTCTAAGAATTTTTTAAATTCTATTTTTTTATGATCTATTTGCTTTTCACTCAATAAACCATTTAAAGAAATTTTTTTGCTATAAATACTTAAGGTCGTTGGATGAGATCTTATTTTTTTATACATTATTGGTTGAGTGAAAGAAGGTTCATCACCTTCATTATGACCAAACCTTCTATAACAAACCATGTCAATCACAACATCTCTGTTAAATTTCTGCCTGTATTCAGTGGCTATTTTTGCACAATGTACTACCGCCTCAGGATCATCTCCATTTACGTGAAATATTGGAGCTTGAGATAATTTTGCAACATCAGATGGATAAGGAGAAGATCTTGCAAACCTTGGAGCTGTAGTAAAACCAATTTGATTATTAACAATTACATGAATGGTTCCGCCTATGTTATGGCCTGGTAAACCAGACATTGCAAAACATTCAGCAACTACTCCTTGACCTGCAAATGCTGCATCACCGTGAATTAGCACGGGTATAACTGTCTTTCTGCTTGGGTCATTATGAAAAAATTGTTTTGCTCTTACTTGACCTAAAACAACGGGATTAACAGCCTCTAAATGAGAAGGGTTATCTGTTAAACTAATATGAACAATGTTTCCATCAAATTCTCTATTAGAAGATGCTCCTAAATGATACTTAACGTCTCCTTCAAAATCTTCTTTTGCTGAAATACCTTTGCCAAAAAATTCACTAAAAATTGCTTGATATGATTTTCCCATCACATTAGCTAAGACATTTAACCTGCCTCTGTGAGGCATACCAATTTTTATTTCTTTAACACCTAAATTTCCTCCTCTTTTAATAATTTGTTCTAAAGCAGGTATTAATGACTCACCTCCGTCAAGTCCAAATCTTTTTGTTCCTACAAATTTAACTTGTAGGTATTTTTCAAAACCTTCAGCCTCGATTATTTTATTTAAAATAGCCCTTTTTCCGTTGTCAGTAAAAGAAATAATCTTTTCTGGCCCCTCTATTCTATTACGAACCCAAGCTTTTTCATCAGGGTCACTCATGTGCATAAATTCGTATCCTATTGTAGAACAATAAGTTTTTTTTAATATTTTTAATATTTCATTTAAGTCGGCATATTGGAGACCAAGTACTCCATCCAAAAATATTTTTCTACTAAAATCATTTTTTTTAAATCCGTAAGTCTCAGGTTTAAGTTCTGGATGTTCTTCTTTTTCTTGAAGATTTAATGGATCTAAGTTGGAAATTAAATGTCCTCTTATTCTGTAAGCTCTAATTAACATTATTGCTCTCACAGAGTCAGTGGAGGCCTGCTTGATTGAAGTAAGCTCACTAGTTTCCTCAACTATTTTAGATTTATTGTTTTGAATATTATATACTTGTTTAATTTTTTTAGGATTCCAACTAGGTCCTTTAATGTTTTCCAAAATATTGTTAGAATCTTCCTTGAGCCCATCAAAAAATTCAATCCAATCCTTCGTCAATAGTTTAGGGTTTTGAAGATATAAAGCATAATATTCTTCAATATAATCACTATTTACTCCCGCTAAAAATGAAGTCTTCTTATATGTTTGATTATTCTTATCAACCGACATTAATAATTAATAATATCACAATTTCTGTAAAATCAAGCCTTAAGTTTTTCAAAAAGAGTTTTGCCTATGTCTGCTGGAGATTTAGAGATTGTAATTCCTGCAGATTTCATTACTTCGATCTTATCTTCAGCTCCACCTTTGCCACCTGATATAATAGCTCCAGCGTGGCCCATTCGTCTGCCTGGAGGAGCAGTCAAACCTGCTACAAAGCCAACCATAGGTTTTTTTATTTTTGATTTTCTAATAAAATCTGAAGCTTCTTCTTCTGCACTGCCACCTATTTCTCCAATCATTACTATAGATTTAGTCTCATCATCTTTTAGAAATAATTCTAAGCAATCAATAAAATTAGTTCCATTTATAGGGTCACCTCCAATACCTATACAAGTAGATTGTCCGAGCCCATTGAAAGTTGTTTGAGCGACTGCTTCATAAGTTAAAGTTCCAGATCTTGAAACTATTCCTACTGTCCCTTTTCTATGAATATTGCCTGGCATGATACCAATTTTACATTCATCAGGAGTTATTACACCTGGGCAGTTAGGTCCTATTAACTTGCTTTTACTTTTTTTTAAAATACCCTTTACATTGATCATATCTATTACTGGTATTCCCTCTGTTATACATACAATCAGTTCTATTTCAGCATTTATAGCCTCTATAATTGCAGAAGCAGCAAATTTAGGTGGTACATAAATCATAGACGCATTTGCTTTAGTTTTATGTTTTGCCTCTTCAACGGTGTCAAAGACCGGAAGTCCAAGATGTTTTTGACCTCCTTTTTTTGGTGTTACTCCACCAACTAATTTAGTTCCATATTTAAGGGCTTGTTCAGAATGAAAAGTTCCATGAGATCCTGTAAACCCTTGGCAAATTACTTTTGTATTTTTATTAACTAAAACTGACATCTATTTTATTGCATTTACTATTTTTTTTGCCGCATCATTTAGATCAGAGGCAGATAAAATTTTTAAACCTGAGTCATCTAAAATTTTTTTTCCCTCAGCATAATTTGTACCTGCTAATCGAACAACTAAAGGAATAGTTAATTTTGTTTCTTTAGCTGCATCAACTACTCCTTGCGCTAAGACATCGCATCTCATAATGCCTCCAAAAATATTAATTAAAATCCCCTTAACATTTTTATCAGACAAAATAAGTTTAAAAGCAGCTGAGACTTTTTCTTTGGAAGCTCCACCACCTACGTCTAAGAAATTAGCTGGTTCCTTACCATACAATTTAATTATATCCATTGTTGCCATTGCAAGTCCAGCACCATTGACCATGCAACCAATACTTCCTTCAAGTTTAATGTAAGCTAAATCATGCTTGCTTGCTTCAATTTCTTTTGGGTCTTCCTCATTTAAATCCCTCAATTCTAAAATTTCTGGTCTTCTAAATAATGAATTATCATCAAAGTTAATTTTAGCATCTAAACAAATTATCTCATTTTGTTTCGTTATAATTAAGGGATTAATTTCAATTAAGCTTGCATCTTTAGAGATCAAGGTTTGATATATTGACCTTATTAATTTAAAACCACTTAACTTTTGTGAAGAATTTAATTTAAATGGTTCAATGATTTTCTCAATATCTTTATCTTTAAGATCTTTAGTAAAATCAAATTTTGTAGTTACTATTTTTTCAGGACTTTGAGAGGCTACTTTTTCTATATCCATTCCACCTTCTCTACTACTTATAAAAGCTATTTTTGAACTTTGCCTATCAACTAAACATGAAAGGTAATATTCTTCTAAAATATCTGAAGCCTCCTCAATATATAGTCTTTTAACTTTTTTACCTTCAGGACCTGTTTGGGGCGTAACTAAAGTTTTTCCTAGCATAATATTTGCTTCTTTTTTTAACTCATCAATATTTTTTACAAGTTTAACGCCTCCTGCTTTCCCTCTTCCTCCAGCATGTATTTGAGCTTTTAAAACAAAACTTTTTGATTTTAGCTTGCCAATTTTTTTATCTATTTCTTCTACATCGAATATAACAATGCCATTTGATATTGGAGCACCAAATTCAGCAAGTAATTTTTTAGCTTGATGTTCATGTATATTCATAAAATTTACTTGTAAAATAGTTTAAAATTGATTTAATTAGATACAATCAAATGCAAATTAGTTCAAACAACTTTTTAAAATATTTTGTAATTATTTTTTTCTTTATATACTTTGTCTTTGGTTTATTAGTTTATAAGGATTTTGGAATTACTACTGACGAGGAATTTCAAAGATTTTCAGGTTTTTATTGGCTTAACTATGTTTTAAGTTTTACCTCTTTAGAAGATATTAAACTACTGGTGGAGACCAAATTAAACTCTATTGATGGTTTTACTTTACCCGATCCCGTGGATTTTCCTTTTTATGGCGTTATATTCGATCTTCCTTTGGCATTAATAGAAACTTTACTTAACATTGAAAATTCTAAAGATTATTTTCTACTAAGACACTTTTGTAATTTTTTAATTTTTTTTATAAGTGCTATTTTTTTTTTTAGAATTCTTAGAGATAGATTTGATAAAAACATAGTTATTTTATTTGGTCTATTATTTTATATTGGATCTCCAAGAATATTTGGTGATAGTTTTTTCAATAATAAAGATGTAGTTTTTTTATCTTTAGTAACAATTGCAATTTTTTATGGTTTTAAATTAATAAATAAGTTTAATTTTAAAAATATATTATTATTTGGAATTTTTAGTGCTATTGCGACCAGTTCAAGAATAATCGGAATTTTTTTACCTATTTCACTTTTAGCAATAATTGTTTTTGGTATGCTAGATAAAAAAATAGATGCAAATCAGATTAAAAAAATATTATTTTTAATTTTATCATATTTTGTCTTTACAATTATTTTTTGGCCATATCTTTGGGGAAACCCTATTATAAATTTTATTAAAGCTATATCTATTTTTTCAAATTATATTATCGATATTAAGTTTTTATTTAATGGATCATACGTTTCATCAACATCTTTGCCATTCACATATCTTCCTATTTGGATCTTAATTACTACACCTATAATTATTATTTTATATTTTTTAATTGGTTACTTTCTTTTTGCTAAAAAAATTTTTAATAATCTAATTAAAATGGAAGAAAAGAAACAAAATGATATTTGGAAAAATTTAAATGAAAAGAAAGATTTTTTTATTTTTTTTAATTTTTCTGTTATTATAATTTTTTTAATTTTGTCGAGTCCAGTTTTATATAATGGTTGGAGGCAAGTTTATTTTGTAAATACTTTTATAGTTTATTTGGCATCTTATGGCTTTTTTCAATTAGTTACATCTTTTAAAACTTTAAAAAATTTTAAAAGATGGTTTTACTTAATAACAACAATATTTTTAATCAATATTTATTATGAAATGTATAAGTTTCATCCTTATCAAAGTCTTTATTTTAATAAGCTGGTTGGAAAAAATTTAGAAAAAAAATTTGAAATAGATTATTGGGGGCTTGCTGGACGAAAAGCTTTGGAGGAAATTTTAGTTTTAAAGAAAAAGGATAAAATAAGTATTGGTGTTGCATCTTGGGTGCCTTTGGAAAGAAGTTTGGTTTTATTTAATTCGATCGAAAAGAAAAGAGTTGAAATTGTTGGTCAAAACTATGAGGAAGCAGAGTATATTTTTTTAAATAATATCACTGAGGTAAATTCTGTATTAAATGAGAAATATAAAATTCCAAAAAATTTCACAAAAATAAGTGAACTTACTTTGAATAACTCAATTGTTTATTCAATTTACAAAAATTTAAACTTTTAACATTTTTTAAATTCGTATCTTGTTATAAATTCATTTAGTGAATTCATCACTAAACAATCTTTTCCAAATAAATCATAAATATTTTCTGTTGTAACTGGAAGTATTGAATAGACTGCTTTTACGTCATTTTTTTTCGCCACCTGATTGTTTAGTTTTTTATAGCTTTCAAAATAAGAACTTTTAGGTAAAGGATAATCACTTCCATCAAAAACGTGCCATCTAGTTGTGTAAAACAAATTCTGATTTAAAATTACTGATAAAAACTGGTAATTACCAAATACCATTTTATTTCTTTTATCGTTTTTAAGAATAAGCTTTATTTCATTTATAATTTTTATTTCGCTAAGAGGGTTATTTTTAAATTGGGGCGTAATCCATTTTAAACCAGCGAGTTTTTCATCAATTAGTTTTGCATCAACTGCTAAATTTAAATTCACGTTTTGTAATTCATGAAACTTTCTACCTTCATTAAACCTTTCATGATATTTTATGGTGGAAAAGAGACAAATTATTATTACAGCATATTTAAAAAATTTATCATTGATATTAATACTGGCAATACCTAATACCAACGGTATTAGAAAAAATATAAATATTTGATTTCGAGTTAAAATCTGGTGAAACATAAGGGCAAAAGAAGTAATTAAAATAATTAATAAAATATAATTATCTTTTGTTTTTAAAAATAAATTAATTTTTTTAATTTTTATTGCTTTGATTAGAATTAAAATTACTAAACTTATAAAAATGAATTTAAAGTTTCCTAAAATACCTATGATAGAAATATTTAAATTTTCAAATCTACTTTTCGCTATAGATTGAGGGTATAATATATATTGTTCAAAAAAGTTAATTAAGCTAATGCCGTTAATTAAACTAAATAAAATGATTAGAAAAATAAAAAATAAACTTCCAAAAAAAAAATAGTTAATCAAAAAAAATTTTTTATTAAAAAAAAGATATAGAAACAAAATAGGCGTTGTGCTTACAGCCAAGTAAAATGCAGGAACTTGTTTTGATAGAAAACCTAAAATAAAAAATAAAGGTATAAAAAAACAAATATACTTTGACTCTTTAACTATACAATTTAGGATTAGATAAATCCCAATTAATGAAAAAAATGTGGAATGATGATCTACAAATGGTGTTCCACTAGTTGGATAGGCAAGTATACTAAAACATAAAGAGAAAAAAACACTTCTTTTAAAGTCAAGATTTAAATTTCTAAGCAATATAAAAGTAAACGTCGTAACTAATAAATTTACTATTGAGGCATGGAATACGTATATTTTCCAGCTTGAGCCAAAAATTTTAAATAATAAAGCCTGAAAATAATCGATAAAAGGACCGGATACTATCCAAAAATCAGTAAATGGATGTGACCCATTAATTATCATATGACCAGTTCCGAAATGGGAAAAACTATCATGAGGAAAAATACCAAGATTTCCATAATACTGGTTTACAGCTAGAGAAAATATAGAGATTATAATTATGCCAAAGAAATCGTTTTGATTAATTTTTTTTTGTAAAATGTTCAAATTATTTTAAACTGTTATCAATTTTTGTGCCTGCTATAAATAAATCTTTTACGGCTTTAATCGAGTTATCAAATTGTTTTTTCTCATCTTCAGATAATTGTATCTCAATAACTTTCTCAACACCGGTTTTTCCAATTATTACTGGAACTCCTGCATAAATATCTTTAACACCGTACTCTCCATTTAAAAATGCTGCGCATGGTAGTTCTTTTTTTAAATCCTTAATATAGCTCTCAGCCATCTCGACTCCAGCTGAGGCGGGCGCGTAAAATGCTGAACCTTTCTCAAGATACTTTACAATTTCTGCACCACCTTTTTTTGTTCTTTCTACTAATTTGTTAAGATCATCTTGGCTTAGTTTGCCTGATTTTACTAAATTTTTTATAGGTTCTTCGTTAACGGTAGTATGATTTAACATTGCAACCATAGTATCTCCATGTCCTCCTAAAACAAATGACTTAATTTTTGATGTTTCCACATTTAGTTTTTCAGACAAAAAATAAATGAATCTCGAGGAGTCTAAAATACCAGCCATTCCCACTACCTTGTTTTTTGGTAAACCAGAATACTTTTGAAGAGCCATAACAATAACATCTAATGGATTAGTTATGCATATTACAAAAGCATTGGGAGAGGTTTTTTTAATACCATGTGCTACCTCTTTGATAATTTTCAAATTTATTCCTAATAAATCATCTCTGGACATACCTGGTTTTCTGGGTACACCAGCAGTAATAATTATCACGTCAGAATTTTTAGTATCTTCATAGTTATTTGTACCTGTTAAAGTTATATTAAAACCTTCAACAGGAGAAGATTGAGCAATATCAAGCGCTTTTCCTTTAGCAATACCCTCTGCTACATCGAATAAAACTACATTCGCCAAACCTTTAATAGCAATTAAATGTGCAAGTGTTCCTCCAATTTGTCCCGCTCCAATTAAGGTAATTTTTTTATTCATTTTTATTTTGTCGTAGGCATTACAAATTCGGGATCAGACTTTATTCCATCTGGCCATCTTGATGTAATTGTTTTTAATTTTGTGTAAAATCTCACTCCTTCAGGACCGTGCATATGTTGATCTCCAAACAGGGATCTTTTCCAGCCACCAAAACTATGAAATGCCATAGGCACTGGGATAGGTATATTAATCCCAACCATTCCTATCTTTGCTTTGCTTGAAAAAGATCTTCCTACATCCCCATCTCTTGTAAATATACTTACACCGTTTCCAAATTCATGGTCATTTACTAAAGTAAGAGCTTCCTCAAAGTTTTTAGCTCTTATAACAGAAAGAACTGGTCCAAATATTTCCTCTTTATAAATTCTCATATTTTTTTTAACTTTATCAAACAAACATCCAGCCATATAATAACCTTTTTCATACCCTTGTAATTTTAAATCTCTGCCATCTACTACAAGTTCCGCACCCTCTTGTACACCAATATCTACATAGCCTTTGACTTTTTCTAGATGTTCTTTTGTAACTAATGGACCCATCTCAGAATTTTTATCCATTCCTGGACCAACTTTTAAATTTTCTACTTTAGTTTTAAGGTTTTTTACAAGTTCGTCTCCAATATTTCCTACGGCTACAGCAACTGATTGAGCCATACATCTTTCGCCAGCAGAACCATATGCGGCACCCATTAAACCATTTACAGCT
>MDSV01003724.1_pt1 | contig 19612 bp, 18 predicted proteins | sample 810851 | NCBI WGS metagenome assembly MDSV01 (sample SAMN05326640, study PRJNA326480) | marine metagenome | isolation source: seawater | place: Atlantic Ocean: North East | collected 2012 | reverse complement strand
TTATAAAAAAAACGAAACTTTTATTAGTAAATTAACAAAAAGTCAAGTTGGACAACAAACTTATTTGGGTAGTATAATGTTTTGTTCTTCTTTAAAACATATTCTGTTTGAGGAAGAATATGGTATGATAGACTTTGATTGGGTTTTAAGATTATTCTATAATCAAAGGTCAGTTGAAATATGTGATGCTTTATATGTAAGAAAAGTTGATGGTTCAAATTTATTTTTAGATCAAACATATAGAATAAGGGATTATAAATATTCGCTTCGAACTGTTGATAAATATAAAAATGAGTATTTTAAAGAGGTTCAGCTTTCCATTAAAAGAATAAATGGTAGTATGGCAAGGTATTATTATTTGATTGGTGATATGAGATTAGCAAGAGTATATTTCTTAAAATCAGAAATAGGATTTAAAATGATCTTGTATTTTATTACTACATTTGTAGGATCAAGATTAGTTAAAAGATATTTTAAAGTCTTCGGATAATAAAAAATATGAAGTTATTTTTAGTAATAGGTTTACAAAGAACAGGTACAACTTTATTGTCAAGCATGCTTGGCAGACATCCTGAGATAAATATGTTGTTTGAATCTGTTACAAAGGATTCTTTGAAGTTAATTGGTAAGCAATGGAATGGTAATAAATTGCTAGCTCATAGACAAATAAGAATTAATCAAAGATCAAGTAAATGGGGACACTTTATTAATCGTATTGTAAACTTAGATTTTAAGCAAAAGAATAGACATCATCTGCTAAGACCATATCCAACTTCTGTTATGTCAATTGAAGACTATAGGAAAAAGGGAGCATTTTTTATTACTATTCAAAGAGATAAAAAATCATCCGTTAGCAGTATGATTAAAAGAGCTGGACAGAATAAGCAGCAAGCTGAAATGGAATGGGAAGAAGGAATGAAAATTATTAATAATTTAAAAGGTAACAATACTTTTTCTTTAACTTTTGTAGATTTAGTAAATGATACTGAGAATGTACTAAAAGAAATATGTAAATTTTTAAAAATAGATTATTTAGAGACAATGCTTGAAGGTCCTAAGTATAATTTTGTTTATCCTCAAGATTCTATTGTTAAAAGAAAATCATAATTTGCGTGGTCTTTTTTTAACCAAACATTAAGTTCTATTTTTATTTGTAAAATATACCAATCTTTCTTTCTTCTGAAAAATTAGAATTAAAGAATTCAACACGCTTAAATAATTTACTATTTTGAATAAGAATTCTTTCAAGAGCTGACTCATTAAATACAAATGTCTGGCCTTTTTCCTTCATTAAGCTAACACCAATAAGAGGTAATGAGGTCATATCATTATTATTTTTTTGTTTCCATTTAAAACCAAATTTTCGATTTAAAAATCTATTGATTTTAAGTATAAGATTATTGTCAGATTTTCTATTGAAGATTATATCATTTGTTGTTGGGAATTCAATTACAAGTCTATCTTTACATATTTCACTTAGTAATTTTAGAAAATAAATTGGATATTCTAAATGATGTATTACATTTAAAAGTAAAACAATATCAAATTTTTTATTAATTGGTTTTTCTAAAATATCATAATTGAGAAAATTAACAGCACTTTCTTTTATATCTTTTAATAATTGAGCTCCTTTGAATCGATGTTCTTTAAGCTCAGTTCCATAAACATATGAGGCACCTCTTTTTTCAGCTTCAAAGCAGAAATATCCATATGCACTTCCAACATCAAGAACAGATTTACCTTCTATTACTCCACCTAGAATTTTGTCTAAATCAGAGTTTCTTTCAGATCCTGGTGTTGACAGATTATAGGGAAGTTCTATTTTTTGATATTCAAATCTATTTTCAGATATTATTTTCTCAATTTGATCTTTAGTATATTTCGTCATGTGTTATTTCTTTAAGTTTAACTTTTGTTGTGTCTATTATTTTATATTTTATTTCTTTTTTATCTAGTAAACGAATTAGTGATTGATATAACTCGATATAATTGCATCCTCTTAAAATATTTAAATTTTTTTCTTTTTTATATGCTTTTTTCTTTTTAATAATATCATATTCAGTATACTTTCTATTTAATATTCTTTTTTCTAATTCTTTTTTTTCTGTAAATAAGATGTAAACAGTTAAAGATTTAATAGTTAAAATTTTTTTTAGTAATTTATCTCCTCTTATATCTGGGTTGTTGTTATTAATATTTCCAAAGAGGTTATAATGAAATATTCTTTTTGTATATCTTCTTATTATGTTATATTGATATCCAAAACAGATTTCATTTTTTTTCATAAGACCTTTAGTTATCCATTTTTGTAATAATGTGCTTTTTCCAGATGAGGAAGGACCAATTATAAGTATTTTATCTTTTTTTTGAATCATTCTATTTTACCATATTTATAAAATTTTATCTGTAGATATTTATAAAACGGATATATTTTAATGTATTTCATAAATAATATAACCTTTTCTCTAAATGTTGGGTTAAAAGGATACCTCATTAATTCTGGCCACATTTTATTAATAAGATATTTAAAGAATATTGGATTCTTTCCATCTCTATCTTCTATATTTACTGCAAGCATTGTTTTTAATATTTCTCTACTGTTAAAGATAGAGAATAAACGGATATAATGATGAGCATAATAAGTATTCTGTCCTGCGAAGTTAGTAATATCTTGCTCCCAATGGATAAAATCTAGCAATTCGTAATTCATCTTTAAGATTACTTCCCCATTAGAATTTAGCCAATTCTCATAGTATTTTTCTAGATATTGATTATCAGGTAAATGGACTGCTCTTACTATATCTTTTCCACTTTTCACACTTACTCTTTCTAAATAATTTTTTGCAATTTCACTGACAAAGCCAACTAACAATATATTCTCTTTTTTATTCTGAGCAAAGATATCACGGTATTGTTCAAATGGCCTTAATTTTGGAAGATCATAGCTTGCTAATATTTTCTTCTTAATATTTTCTGCTATTTCTTTAATATTGACAAAAGAATATTTTAAACCTAAGTCAGTCGTAATTTTTCTAGGTAATGTATAATCTGCTTTTTTTTTATTATCATTAGGTAGCTTAAAGGTATAGTAATTTATTTTACTAGAAATATTCTTTGTCGCAGCCATTAATATTCTACTATCAAATCCTGCAGTTAATGATGCATAAATAGTATGTCTTTTTTCAATTAGAGAAATAAGATGATGAAAAATCATTATTAATTTATCTCCTGCTTCTTTTTGAGAAATTTCTTCTCTTTTTTTTCTAGGGAATATTCTTTCAGATTTATTTTCTTTAAAATTAAGACAATGATTAGAAACAAGTTGATATAGATTTTTAAATCTGGTATCATGACCAATTTTAGTACTATTTTTTTTAAAGAAATCAGATTGATAAAATGTTGACTTTTGAGGAGATATGTCTTCTTGAAAATTAAAAAACTTATTGATTATCTTTGGATCGGAGCCAAGTACTTTTATATCATTTTGATGTCCATAGAACACCTTAAAACTAGCGCAGGCATCATTATATATTTTCATCTCTTTGTCAGCTAAAAATAGCACAAAATGACCACACCAAGAATCAATTTCATCTAATCTTTCTTCGTTATTTAGTGTTGATAAGTGTTCTATTAATTCTTGTTCGGATAAGTTATTATGACAATGAAAGGTATACCCTAATAGAATTATTTTTTTTTTGTTTTTTTTTATTGTGTAAGATTCAATATCATTACCAAAATATAAATTGAATTCACCTATGTTAATTTTAGTCGTATCCTTTTGAGCAGGAATTTTTTTATTCGTAAGAAGGTATTGGTTTTTGAACATTAACTTTTTTGTTTTTCCCAAGCCCAAGCAGATTTCATGGCTTCCTCTAGACTTTCTTTGGCTTCCCAAGAAAGTTCTTCTTTTATTAAGTTGCTATTCGCATAAATTTGTTCTATATCTCCACATCTTCTTGGCCCAATCGAATAATTAACAATTAATTTATTAGTCTTTTCAAAAGTTTTAATAGCATCTAATACGCTTACACCATTTCCTGTTCCTACATTATATGCATATTTTCCTGGTTTTTTAATTATAAAGTTCATTGCCTTTACATGTGATTTTGCAAGATCAACTACATGTATGTAGTCCCTAATACAAGTACCATCAATAGTATTGTAATCATTTCCAAATACTTTTATTTTTTTTCTTTTTCCAATAGCAACTTCTGTTATTACTGGGACTAAGTTTGTTGGCTTGTCAGAAGAACAGTCTCCAATCAAGCTAGAATTATGTGAACCAATAGGATTGAAATAACGTAATGATATACTATTACATTTATCTTTTTCTAGAATTCTTTCGCAAATTTGCTTTGTTTCTCCATATGGAGATTCTGCCTTATTAAATGGTGCATTTTCATTAACAGGTAATATTTCTGGTGTTCCATATACAGTACATGATGAAGAAAAAATAATATTTTTTACATTTTTCTCTAACATACATTCTAAAAGTACTTTAAGTGATCCTATATTATTATCATAATATTTTTTTGGGTTTTTAACAGATTCTTCTACAGATTTATATGCTGCAAAATGCATTGTTCCTAAAATCACTTCTTCTTCAATAAATATTTTTTCCATTTCTGCTTTATCTGTACAATTTGTTTTATGCCATTTTATTTTTTGACCTGTAATCTTCTCAATTCCATCTATATTTTTTATTGATGAATTACATAAATTATCAACTATAATAGGAGTAAAACCAGCGTTAACCAGCTCTACAACTGTATGAGAGCCAATATAACCAGCACCTCCTGTAACTAATATTTTTTTCATTAGAAAGCTTTATTTATTCCAACCAACCATCTCATTTGTACAAAGTCATTATCGCTTGCAGGAGCTCTGTTTAAAAATAATGGTACATCAAATCGTATTACTAATGGTTTTATTTTTTCTAGAGGGCCAAAATTATCAAATTTATATGTAAAACCTATTCCAGCATCAGCTCTTATATCACTAAAAGAATCTATATAATTTTTTCTTGCAATATCTTCAGAAGTAATAATACCACAATCAGCAAAAAAATATGAATTAATATTATATTTTCTTATTTTGTATGGGAGATATTCTGTAAAGTCAATCTCAGTATTTAAAGATAATCCACTTGTTCCATTATAATCAAATGATTTAATTGTTCCATCTTCATTAAATTCAGGTGCAAGGTATCCAGTATATCCTCTAAGATTTAATCCTCCTCCAGAATGAAAATGATTTGTGTTATAGCTATAAATCATATTGTCTGATGAAACAAAACCGTTTGCTCGAGTAAATTTTGAATCCATCATATTTTCATTATTTGCCCCAGCTAAATATAGTTTGCTTTCTGTTGCCCATTCACTTCCTGTTCCAATCTGTCCAAATAATCGAGTAGATATTTTTAATCTCTCTATTTTGTTATAATTTTTTACAGAAAGTGATAAAGAGTTATAATCATAGTCACTTCCTATAGCAGATGATTTTAGTGTCAATTCTAATATCCCGTTTCCATCAGTATATTTATATTTATGTTCAATACTAAGATCAATTCTATTATTCATCTTTTTTAAATCCCATGGTATTGCTATTTGGTAATTATTATTAGTTCTGTAGAGTGATATTATATCAACTGTTAGTTTATTTTTTCCTTTTCTGTATGATTTTTCTATACCTATTTTATTTGTATGTAATCCTGCGATAAACTTTGATTTAATTTTTAGCTTAGCATCAAGAGTGAAATTATCTAAATTTGTATTATAAATTAATCTGTATGAGTAACTATCATAGTCTTCATTTTGCAAGATACTCTCGTTTTGTAATTTACCAGTATTAAGCCATGTTGTTAAATTAATTATATGATGATGTTTCATATAATCTCCACTTAGGTTTAATCCTATTTTCATCCCATCATAATTATTCCACCAAATATCTGGTCGATATCTAATTTCATAATTTTTCCAATCTGGATATTTCCATAATTGATGATCAAATTCCAATTTATAATTTATTTTTGAGCTGTTATCTGGCATATATGCATCAGCTAATCTGTTTGTAGGGTCAATTATTACTTCATCTATTCCAGAAGGAATATCAATAATTGCTGAATATTCAGGATGGATTAAATCCCACCCATTCCATTTAGGTAAAACAATAGCATCTGTTTTTTTTATAAACCAATTATTTGGAATATGATAATCATAAGTTTCTCCATTGTTGGCAATTACTTTAAAATCAATTGGCATTTGCATTCTTGACTTTCTTTTAAATGTAACTGTTTTATCCTTAACTTTAACTGAGTAATCAATTCGTTTGGTTGTTTCTAGCCATTGGTCAAAAAACCAATTTAAGTCTACTTTAGTATATTGAATAATTGAATTCCTAAAATCTTCATTATAAGGATGAGCAATTTTCCATGTTGCAAAATAGTTTTTCATAGCATTAAGAAAAAGTTCATCACCTAAGAGATATTGTAGATTATAAAGCATAGCAGCTGTTTTGTAATAAACATGCCTATATCCGCCTCCATGCCTAAGTGCTCCATTAAATCCATCAGAGTGTGTAGAAATTACTGGATCATTATATTTTGTTGCATCATTAATATATGAAAAATATATTTCCTCATCAATGGCTTTGGTTGGAGTTCCAAATTTCTGCTTCCATTTATTTTTTGGAGTATCTTCAATAACATATTCACCATCAATTTTTATCATAGCCCAAGCTGTTAAGAATTGTGTAAACCCTTCATCTAGTAAAGCTCTGTATGTTTCGTTATTGCCAACCTGCCCAAAGAACCACATGTGTCCTATCTCATGAGCAAGTAGGTCTCTATATCCTGGATCACTACCAGCATCTAAAGTAATCATTGGGTATTCCATACCACTTCTTGCATCAGCTACAATAACTTTATGATATACATATCTACCAAAATCTTCAGAAAAAACCTTAATACATTCTGCACCAAACTCGGCAGCATTTTGCCATTTAATTGCGTGAGGTTCCTGTACCAAAGAGTAACAAACTTTATCTTCCCACCAGTACTCCCCAATTCTATAGGTTGGATCAGCTGTAAATGCAAAATCATGTACATTTTCTGCATGAAATTTCCATATTTTTCGTTCTCCTTTTTTATAAGGTGTAATAACAGATGGTTCTGAATTCCATACTTTATCTTTGAAATTCTTTATATCTAGTTTTTCTCTTAGTTCTTTAGGTAATACTTTATCTCTATTTAGTAAAAAACCTGTTGCATCTACAATAAAATTTGAAGCAAAATCTAACTCTACATCAAATGTTCCAAAATTACCATAGAACTCTTTTCCAAGATGTTGATCTTTAGTCCATCCAAATTTGGCATCATAAACACATATTCTAGGATACCAATGAACACCATTATAATGTTTATATCCCCACGAATTGAAGATGGCCATTCTTCTTCTAACATCACCATTATCAAAATATGTTCTAAATTTAATGTTAAAGGTTATACTCATATTTTGTTTCAAAGTATTTGGTAGGTGAACTTTTAAAATTGTATTATCTAATTCTGTAACTAAATTTTGACCATTAATAGAAATCTCTTCAATTATAGTGCCAAGTTTTTGCATTTCATATTTTCCATATCTTGGATTTTTTCCATTTTGTGATTGAAGTTCGTCAAGGTAAGAATCAGGTTGAAATGCATTTTGATATAAATGAAAATATACAACATCTAATTCATCAGGGGAATTGTTTGTGTATGTTAACTTTTCAGTTGCAGTTATTATATTAGTCTCTTCATCAATTTTTGCTTTAATATTATAATATACATCTTGCTGCCAATAAGCTGCATGAGGCATCTTATTCTTCCAATAATTAGGGTTGTCAATATTTTGATATGTATTAGGTGTTGATAGAGGGTTGTATTTTTCTTGAGCTATATAATTTTTTTTTATGTTTAATGAGTCTTGAGCAAGTGTAATTATGCTTGATATCATTATAAAAATTATTAAAATCTTTTTCATATTTTCAGTTTTTGTTTGCTAATATAATTATTACTTTAAATTATTATCTTTTTTAGCATTAGAGATGCTAGCATTCAGTTCAAATCCTGTTAGTAAAATAATAGAGTTAAAGTATATCCATGATAAAATTATTATAAGTGTTCCTATAGAACCGTAGATTTTATTATATTGTGAGAAATGATTAATGTAGTAATTAAAACCTATTGATGTAATTATAATTCCTAAGGTTGCTAAGATTGATCCAGGAGTAAGTAGTTTCCATTTGCTTTTTATTGATGGACCAATATGAAATAGAATAGAAATACCTATTAAAAGCATAAGTATTATTACTGACCATTTTCCGTAAAGGATTAGTTTTCCTGCGTATAGTGTAATTAATTCATATTCTGTAAGTAAATTAACTATAGATTTTCCAAAAATAATCAATCCCATAGCAATAATTAAGATTGATGATAGAAGTAAGGTAAGTGCAAGAGAAAGTAACCTTTGTTGAATAATTGGTCTTGTCTCATTAATGTGGTATGAAGCATTAAAAGCTTCAATTAAAGAGTTGATACCGTTTGTAGAGAAATAAAGAGATAAAATAAAACCTATAGATAATAATTTAATTCTAGGATTATTTATTATATCATCTAATGTATTAAAAGTAATCTCATTTGTTGATGGCGGTAGAACAACAGTTAATAGATCCATTAGGGTTTCTTGTATTCCAGTAATAGGTATATAAGGAATTAGTGTAAAGAATAAAATTATAGATGGAAAAAATGCTAAAAAAAAGTTGAAGGCTAGAGAAGATGCTCTAGTTGTTATTGCACCTTTAACTAACCCTCTGAAAAAGAAAATAATAACATCATACAGGCTAAGACCAGAAAATCCAATTGGTTTTATACTTTTTGCATAATTTTTTAAGTTATGATACATTAAATAGCTTTTAGACTTAAATCAAAATTAGGTAAAGAATGAGTAAGAGCACCAACAGAAATAAAATTAATACCGCAATTCGCATATTTTGCAATATTTTTTTCTGTAATACCACCACTAGATTCGGTTTCGCATTTATTTCCAATGATTGTAACTGCTTTCTTTGTTTCTTTATAATCAAAATTATCTAGTAAGATACGTTGCACATCTTCTTTTAAAATTTGATTAACTTCATTAAGATTTCTTGCTTCTACAATAATATCAAGATTTTTTCCCATTTGTTCTATATATTGCTTTGTTTTACGAATTGCTTGACTTATACTTCCTGCAAAATCAATATGATTATCCTTTATCATTATCATATCATATAGTCCAAATCTATGATTCATACCACCACCGATTCTAACAGCCCATTTTTCAATTATTCTATTAAGTGGCGTAGTTTTACGAGTATCTAATAATCTGCATTTTGTATGTGAGATTAAAGAATTTAAGTAATTAGTTTTTGTAGCAATAGCACTCATATGTTGCATGCAATTAAGTACTAATCTTTCAGCAGATAAAATTGATATACAATTTCCTTCTACTGTAAAAGCAATATCATCATTATTGACTTTTTCACCATCATTAATTTTTTTATTGATTTTTAAAGTATTATCTACCTCTTTAAAAATCATTTCCGCAAGTTCTATGCCAGCAATAATTCCTTCATCTTTAATTATTAGTTGTGCTTTACTTATACTATCTTGTGGTATACTTCCTAAAGAAGAATGATCACCATCACCTAGATCTTCAATTAGTGCATTTTTAATAAATTTTCGAAGCTCTTGCTTAAACATAAAGTTATAAATTCTTAATATTGCCAAAAATACAAAAAATGAAAATTGTATTACTTGTTATTGGAAAGACAAGCGAAAGATATTTATTAGATGGGTTATCTGATTATCAAAAAAGATTACAGCATTATATTAAGTTCGAAATATTTGAGATTCCAAATATTAAGAAAGCTAAAAACCTCTCAAATATTGAGTTAATTAAAAAGGAGGGAGTACTAATTATTGATAAAATACAACCTTCCGATTATGTGATACTATTGGATAATAAAGGTCAAGAATTTACCTCATTAAGATTTTCAGATAAATTACAGTCTTGGCAACTTTGTGGTAAGAAACGATTAGTTTTTGTTATTGGGGGTGCGTATGGTTTTTCAGATGATTTACACCTTTTAGCAAATGAAAGTTTATCTTTATCTAAGATGACATTTTCTCATCAAATAGTCCGTCTATTTTTTATAGAACAACTCTACCGAGGATATACTATCCTAAATAATGAACCTTATCATCACGAGTAAATGAAAATTGTTTTCGCAACTAATAATCTAAATAAATTGTCTGAAATACGGGCTTTAGTTCCTTCTAGTATCGAGATTTTATCGCTTAGTGATATTAATTGCCATGAGGAATTGCCCGAAACAAATCCTACTTTAGAAGAAAATTCGTTGCAGAAGGCAAAATATATATTTGAAAATTATGGTTTCAACTGTTTTGCTGATGACACAGGACTTGAGATAAATGCATTAGGTGGTGAACCTGGTGTTTACTCTGCTAGATATGCAGGAGAACATTGTAATGCTGATGATAATATTAAAAAAGTTCTTAATAAGTTACATAATGAAAAAAATAGAACTGCAAATTTTAGAACTATTATTGCACTCATAATAAATGGAGATAAAAATCTCTTTGAAGGTAAGTGTATGGGCAATATTACTCAAATAAAAAGCGGTTTACGAGGATTTGGTTATGATCCAATTTTTATGCCATATAATTCCAATAGAACTTTTGCTAATATGAAAAAGGAGGAAAAAGGTCTTATTAGTCATAGGGGAAAGGCAGTAAAGAAGCTGATTAAGTTTTTGACATCAGCATAGCATTTAGTAAATTTTAAATATTAATATTTTTTGGTATAAATTTACTTACATCTCCATTGTTTTTAATTATATCTCTTACTATAGTTGATGAAATATGAGAAAATTCTGGAGCAGAAACTAGAAAGATTGTATCTATTTCATTATTTAGGTTATAATTCATCTGCGCGATATTCTGTTCAAAATTAAAATCTTCAACATTTCTTATTCCTCTAATAATATATTTTGCATTTTCTTTTTTGCAAAAATCAACAGTTAGTCCTTTATAATCTTTTACTATCACTTTAGGATTATTAATATAAATATCTTTAATCCATTTTATACGGTCTTCTATTGAGAAACATTGTTTCTTATTTGAATTAACACCAATAGCAATAATGATTTTATCGAAAAGAGATAAAGCTCTATCAATAATCGATTTATGACCTATTGTAAATGGAGCAAATGATCCAGGAAAAACTGCTTTTTTTCTCATTTGTCAAAGATATAATTTAAAATGAAAACAGACTAAAATGTACTGTACCGTAATTTCTTAGTTCTACGTTAGGATCGTCAAATTTTATTTCTTTACTATGCTCTATAATTAGTAGTCCGTCTTTCTTTACTAGATTTTTTTTAATAATTAGATCTTTAATTTCATAGTAATTTTTATAGTTATAAGGAGGGTCTAAAAAGATAAAATTAAATTTTTGCTTGCAATTTTTTACATATTCTAAACTATCATGAAGTAATGGATTAATATTAAGTTGAAAACTTTTTGCTGTATCTCTAATAAAATCAATACAATCAATATTATTATCTATTGCTATAATCTCGTTAACACCTCTTGAAGCAAACTCAAGAGCAATATTACCTGTGCCAGAAAACAAATCAAGCATATTTTTATTTTTAAAGAAGTATCTGTTATGAACTATATTTAGGAGAGCTTCCTTTGCTTTATCAGTAGTTGGTCTTAATCTCAGATTATTTGGTGGTATTATTTTTCTGCCTTTATGTGTTCCAGATATAATTCTCATATAGATGAACTAAATAGACTGAAAAATTGATGTTCAGGAATGATATTAAATTCTTTTGAGAAAATTAATTTTTTTGGTCTTAATCCAAAGTTAATATTTCGAATATATTCATAGAGTAATTGATGATTTTCATCTCCTTTATTAATATTTCCGTAAAGTTTTACGTTTATATTTTCCGTGTCAAGTTTTAATTGCTCAAAGGTAAAAAGGGTATGATATAAAACATCTTCTTTAGTGTCAATATGAAATGAGTTATTCAGTATTAATTTGCTATTTTTAAAAATAGTTATATTTAGTTTACTTTCATTTATGTACAGGTATGCATTATTTAGATTTTCATCTATCATATTATACTGTTCAATGAGATGTGATTGTTGTGCTTTTTGTATTCCATTAGGAAAAAATGTAAATAGAATATCATTTAATGAATCTGGAATTGTATAAACAAGATAACTATTAATTTTAGATAGTAAATCTGATTTAATGATATTATATGTTTTTGCAGAAAAATCAAGAATATCTTTCTTCTTTTTTTCAGAAAAAAAATCACTTGGTATTATGGTGCTTGGAAAATTTAATAATAGAACTGATGAAGATGCAAAATTTAGTTTTATAATATCATCGTTATTTATTACACTAAAGAGATCTTCATTAATGATCAATCTTTTAAATAATTCTACTTTAAAAGTTTTTTTATCAATAATACAATATGAAAGTTGTTTTAATCCAATTTCAACTGAAATGTGATATTGCTCTGGATGAGTAATATCAAAATTTTCGGTTTCTATTTTATTCGCTTTTCCAGTTTCCATTTAAAGATGCTTCAGTCATAGATCCTACTTTTAAAAGCGCATCTAAATCATAACTTTTATTTTTAGCATCTAGTCCTGTAAAAACAGTTTTGTAATTAGAAGATATTTCAAATACTTGTACAATGACATTTCCTTTTTCGACTTGACCAGCGTCTATATTGTAATTGATATTAGTATAAGGGATAGTTGATAATTTTTCAATATCTAAAGGAAATTCATTTTTTCTGCTTTCTAAATATGTTGCATCAAATACTGTTTTAATTGCTTGAACATAAGCAGTGTCTCTAGTTATTAATCCTAATTTTAAAGCTAATTCATCTGACATTTGTATTCCATTAATTATAGAATCAGGAGTCTCGCCAGTTGCTTTAATAATAGGCATAGAATCATTTAATAAAAAATCACTTAAATCATCAAAACTATCAGCAAATTCCCCTTTTGTCTGCTTGTATTTCACTTGTAGTTGCCTTAGGTCCTTTAACTTTTGAACATTTTCAGCAATTCTGATACTAGCCGCTTCATTAAATTTGACTTGACTATTAATACTATTATATACAAAATAGAATAAAATAATATTTATAGGAATTAAGATGAGGACAATTTTTTTTGCTTTCATGTTCTAACTTTTATTTATTCTGGCAAATTTATAATTTTTACTAATATATACACTTATGCTTATTAAAATTGTTTCTTTGTTAAAAATTTAAATTATGTTAAAGATTCTGTCTAGAATCATTTTTTGGTTTACAGGCTGGAAGGCTATAGGTACTTTTGATTACCCCAAAAAGTGTGTTGTTATAGCTGCACCTCATACTTCTAATTGGGATTTTTTTATAGGTAGTTGTTATGGATATATAAGTGGAATGAAAGCTAAGTATCTAATTAAAAGTTCCTATTTTAAACCAATAATTCGAACATTTTTTAGCTGGCATGGAGGCATACCTGTCTATCGCAATTCAAAAAATGACTTAGTTGATCAAATTGTACAAAAGTTTAATTCCTCGGAGAGTTTTATATTAGGAATTGCTCCTGAAGGTACAAGATCAAAGGTGGATAAATGGAAAACAGGTTTTTACTATATTGCTCATAAGGCAAATGTACCTATTTTACTTGTTGCGATTGACTTTAGCAATAAGAGAGTAGGAGTGATTGATTCGCTTGTTACTTCTGGAAATATTGATAAAGACATGAAATTTATTCAAAATAAGTACAAAGATATAAAAGGAAAGTTACCAAGAAATTACAATCATATTATTAGATAGAATATTATCTTGAAAAAATGTTTAAAAAGCATACACATAATTTTTTTTTGATAATTGATTTACTATTTAAAAGACTATTTTTACATTCAAATTTTATAAATATATGTCATCACAAGCCACACTTACTTTAGCTACTCTTGAACAAGCCCAAGAAATGGGTTTGAGACCAGAAGAATTTGATAGAATAATTGATATATTAGGTAGAACTCCTAATTTTACTGAACTGAGTGTTTTTGGTGTTATGTGGTCAGAGCATTGTTCTTATAAAAATTCCATTGTTTGGTTAAAAACTTTACCAAAAGATGGTCCGCATATGTTAGTTGAAGCTGGTAAAGAGAATGCTGGTCTTGTTGATATTGGTGATGGATTAGCTTGCTGTTTTAAGATTGAATCACATAATCACCCATCAGCTTTAGAGCCTTATCAAGGTGCTGCTACAGGTGTTGGAGGAATAAATAGAGATATTTTTACAATGGGAGCTCGGCCTGTTGCTCAACTTAATTCATTAAGATTTGGTAATATTAACTTAGATAAAACAAAGTGGTTAGTTAATGGTGTTACTAAAGGTATTGGTGATTATGGTAATGCATTTGGCATACCTATTGTTGGTGGAGAGGTATTTTTTGATGATTGTTATAATACAAATCCTTTAGTAAATGCTTTTTCAGCAGGAATAATGAAAAAGGGCTCCATGATCTCAGCAACTTCATCTGGAGTAGGAAACCCTGTGTTTATTGTAGGTTCAAGAACTGGTAAAGATGGTATTCATGGCGCTTCATTTGCATCAAAAGATATTTCAGAAGATTCAGTTAATGATTTGCCAGCGGTACAAGTTGGGGATCCCTTTCAGGAGAAATTGTTATTAGAGGCAACTTTAGAATTAGCTAAGACAGATGCAGTAGTTGGAATGCAAGATATGGGAGCTGCGGGTATAACTTGTTCATCTAATGAAATGTCAGCTGCTGGAAATCACGGAATGGATTTATGGTTGGATAAGGTTCCAACTCGACAAGCAGATATGAAAGATTGGGAAATTTTATTATCTGAGTCACAAGAAAGAATGCTTGTAGTTGTTCATAAAGGCAAAGAGGATATTGTAAATGCTATTTTTAATAAATGGGATTTGTCTTGTAAAGAAATAGGAATAGTAACAATAGGGAATAGAGTTAGATATTTTATGCATGATGAGTTAGTTGGAGATGTTCCTTGTCATGATTTAGTACTAGGTGGAGGAGCTCCAGTTTATAATCGTGAATGGAGAGAGCCTGATTATTATCAGCAGTGGAAAAGATTTCATATAGATAATATTGAACAACCTAAAGATTTGGTAGAGGTTGCTAAATTTTTAACAGGACATGAAAATATTGCATCAAAGAGATGGGTGTATGAGCAATATGATTCTATGGTAGGAACAGTAAATATGAGTACTAATTTGCCAACTGACGCAGGTATAGTTAATTTAAAAGAGACAAATAAGGCGCTTGCAATGACAGTTGATTGTAATGCAAGGATGGTTAATGCAGATCCAGAAGAAGGTTGTGCGATGGCAGTTTCTGAGGCCGCACGTAATATTGTTTGTTCAGGTGGAATCCCTTCTGCAATTACTAATTGTTTGAATTTTGGTAATCCTTATAATCCTGAAGTATATTGGCAATTTGTTGGAGCTATAAAAGGGATGAGTAAGGCATGTAGGAAGTTTAATGCACCTGTTACTGGAGGTAATGTTTCATTTTATAATCAATCCGCTGTTGATTCTGTGGAGATTCCTGTTTTTCCAACTCCTACTATAGGTATGCTTGGTATTATTGAAGACAAAAAACACATTACTTCATTAGCATTTAAAGGAAATTCAGATTTAATATACATGATTGGTAAGAGTCAAAATGATATTTCTAGCTCAGAATACTTAGCCTCTTACCATAAAGTAAAAGAGTCTTCAGTGCCTAATTTCAATTTAGATGATGAATATGATTTGCAACAAACAATTACAAAATTAATTAGAGCAGGAGTTATTGAATCGGCTCATGATGTTGCTGATGGAGGGTTGTTTATAACATTATTAGAAAGCTCATTTCTGAATAATCTAGGGTTTGAGATTGTAAGTTCTTCAGAAGTAAGAAAAGATGCTTTCTTATTTGGAGAAGCACCATCTAGAGTGGTAGTATCGGTAACTAAGACGAGTAAAGATGCATTCTTAGATATATTAAAGGACAGTAATACTCCATTTGCATTGCTAGGTCATGTTACTAAAGGAACTATTACTTTTGATAAAAAAGATTTTGGAAAGATTGATGAATATAAAGAAATTTATAATAATTCTTTAGAGAAGAAATTAAATAAATAGAAGTTAGGTTATAAAATTTAGCTTTTAGAAAGTAATTATTAGTTTAGTATTAATCTGTCTTGACGTCAGGTAATTTGGAACGGCATATTGTCTTCCAGAGATATCAGCTACCCAAAGATAAGAGACTGTATTATTAATGTCTAATAAATTAAATACTTCTGCACTAAGCCAAATACTGTTAAATGCATTTAACCATTTCATTTTACTTCTATTGTTTTCCGATTTTATTATAGCAGAGAAACCAATGTCAACTCTTCTGTAATCAGGTATTCTAAGAATATCTTCGTATTTTTCCCCCTTTGGAGGTCCAAATGCAAGACCGGTTCCATATAACAGATTTAAGTGCATCTTATAATTTGGATTTCCTGGAATATAATCTTGGAAAAACATAGAAAAATTTACTCTTTGATCAGTTGGTCTTGGAATATATCCAGCTTCAGTTATACTTCCATCATTATTGGTAATAAAGTCACCCACAATATCTTCTTCAGTTTTCATAATAGATAAACTTGCCCAGCTCTCAACTCCTCTCACAAATTCTCCATTTATCTTCATGTCAATACCACCTGCATAACCATTTGCAAGATCGTTTGATAAGTATTGAATACGAACATTATCTACTTTATAAGGAATAAGATTTTTTAGATCTTTATAATATAATTCTGTAACCCATTTAAAGGGTCTCCCCCAACTATAGAAAAGATAATCTGTACCTAAAACATAGTGAGTAGATTTTTGAGCTTTTATGTTTTGGTTTAATGATCCTGAAGGTGTTCTTAATTCTTTGTAAAATGGAGACTGATAATAAATACCACATGCAGCTCTTAAAACCACATCATTTTTCCATATAGGAGCATATGCAACGGAAACTCTTGGACTCATAAGTATTTCTTCATTAAAAGACCAATAACTAGCTCTAGATCCACCATTGATTGTAAGAGTTCCAATATCTTTAGAAAACTGCATATATCCTGAATTTCTGTATGAAGATAAATTAATCTGTGTTTTAAGAAGTTCATTCATGACAATTTGTTGATTTGGATTTCCATTACCACCAATATTATCATCTGGATGTGGATAATTAAAAAATGCAGAGTCAATTAAATTCCATTCCGATATTACATCTTCTATTTCTTCTTTTTGCAATCTAATACCCCAATCAAATTTAAGTGATTCATTATTATAATTTCCTTTATGAGAAAAATTTATAACATTTGCATTTAAGCTATTTCTTGCATGATTAATATATTTTCCAACCCCTCTATCAAATGCAATATTTCCAAAATTCTCCGAACCTAAATTATTATCTAATTGATAAAGCCAATATTCACCTAGAATATCAAAGTTTTCTTCCTCAAATGTTATAAATCCAGAAGTTGTAAAATGTAATTGTAATTTAGTACTAGGATGATATTTTGAGCTGAGAGCTCCAAAATAAGTTTCATATTTATCTAATTCTTGTCCTTCAAAATATATAGTAAGTTTTAGTGCTTCATTTATTGTTCCAAATTCAGTGTCTCTATTTTTTGGAATCATTTTATATTCGTTTGAACTTATATTTCCTAGAAAACTTATCTGCCAGTTAGTACTTAATTCATAACTTATTAAGGATTGAATATCAGAAAATCTTGGTGTGTAGTCTGCTTCAGTATCTAATGAATTAAGTAAATATTGACTTGTTTTATGTCTTGCTCCTATTAAATATGATAGTCTTTTATTTTTAGTTGCTCCTTCAAAATGTGTGGTGCCACCTAATAGACTCAATTGTAAGCTTGCTGCATTTTCTCTTGGTCTTTTGTATGTTATGTCAAGAACTGAAGACATTTTATCACCATATTTTGCATCAAAACCACCAGCTGAGAATAAAATACTTCCTACCATATCTGTATTTATAAAACTTAAACCTTCTTGTTGTCCTGATCTTATTAGAAATGGACGATATACTTCAATCCCATTAACATAGACTAAGTTTTCATCAAAATTACCTCCTCTTACAGAATATTGAGAACTAAGTTCATTTGCTGAGCTAACTCCAGGTAGTGTTTTAAGTATCGCTTCAATGCCTCCACTATTACCAGGTAAAACTGCTACATGTTTAGGTTTTATTCTTACAAGACTTTTTTTCCTGTTTTTTTGGTCAGTAATTATTACATCATCAAGTAGATTGGAAGATTTTTTTAAGACAATATTTAGAGTATATTTTTGTCCTCTCTTAAGCATTGGTACTCTCAATTTCTCTGTCTGAAATCCAATAAAACTATAAATTATAACTACAGATCTATTTGGTTGAATTTCTAAATCATATTTTCCATTATTATCAGAAATAACTCCAATATTTTCATTTAATATTGAAATGTTTACAGCAGGTAAACTTTGCTTACTTTCATCTGTGATAGTTCCAATAATTGTTTGACTATGGACTAATACAGAGAATAATGAGGATAATATAATTAAAAGTCCTTTGTTCATTTATTGCAAAAATAGAATTAAGTTGTTTAAATAACTCTAAAAATTAGTAGTTATTATATTTCTGTTTTTTTAATGATAATTTATTAATATTTTTTTAGTTTAGCATACAATATTACGACACAAATATTTTAATTTAAAAATTTTATATTATGAATAAGTTATTACTAACATTTTTAAGTTTGCTATTTTGTGCAATTACTTTTGCACAAAGTGTTCCTCAAGGTATTAATTATCAGGCAGTAGCAACAGATGCATCTGGCCAAGAGTTAACTAATCATCCATTGGAGATTAGACTCTCTATAATATCAGATATATCTAGTGGTAATATTACTTGGCAAGAAACTCATCAAGATGTTACTAATTCTTATGGTTTATTTACAGCTATTATAGGTCAAGGAAGATCAACTTCTGTTGGTTCTTCATCTACATTTGATTTAGTTGATTGGGGAGCCTCTAATCATTTTTTATCTGTTGAAATTGATTACGGTAGTGGATATGTAAATATGGGGACTACAGCATTTATGAGTGTTCCTTATGCTTTTCAATCTGGAAATTCTCTTACAAGTGTAAGAGGAAATAATGGAATTGGTCTGCCTGTGGGAGCAATTATCTTTTGGGGGGGAGATATTAATACAATTCCTGAAGGATTTGCTTTGTGTGATGGAACACAAGGAACTCCTGATTTGTCAGGAAAATTTATTATAGGTTATGGTGATAGTAATTGCAAATATCCAGATCCATCAAAGTATGGTAAATGGACTACTAATTCTGAGATTATTTCTTCTAAGAAATCATCATATTATATCATGGCTTATATTATGAAACTATAAATTTCCAGTAAATGCT
>MDSV01011480.1_pt1 | contig 19613 bp, 26 predicted proteins | sample 810851 | NCBI WGS metagenome assembly MDSV01 (sample SAMN05326640, study PRJNA326480) | marine metagenome | isolation source: seawater | place: Atlantic Ocean: North East | collected 2012 | reverse complement strand
TAATTTTGGCGGTCCCAAGGGGAATCGAACCCCTCTTTCATGGATGAAAACCATGTGTCCTAACCGATAGACGATGGGACCTCTTTTTTTTGAATCTTATTAACAGAAATATCATCAATAATAAACTCTACATTTTTTTCACCTTTCCACTCATTTAAACTCATTTTTCCAGCAATGTTGAAACTATTGATCTTATTATTTAACAAAAATTGACCCAGGTCAGTATCATGTGAATTAAATGAGATGGTTTTTATTGTTGATCCATCTTTTGATATTAAAATTGATTTAACATGGTTTTCTCCTACCACAGAAGATTTTAAAACTTTCAGATTTTCTAATATAAATTTTGGCTCAGGATTTCCAGATCCAAAAGGTGATAATTTTTCAATTTTTTGATAAAAACTGAAATTAAGAGCCGATGGAGAAATAGAGCTGTCCAAAAAGAGGTCTTTTTTATTATAATTAATTTCTATTTTTTTTTTATACTTTTCGATTATAAATTCTTTAAATTCTTCTATTTTATTTTCTTCAATAGAAAAACCTCCTGCCATCTTGTGTCCTCCTCCTTTGATAAGTATTTTTTTTTGTAAGGCAGATAATATAATTGCTCCAATATCAAATCCAACAATCGATCTAGCAGAAGCTTTACCAACTTTGTTATTTATAGAAATTACAATAGTAGGTTTATTAAATTTATCTTTTATTCTAGAAGCTATAATTCCTATAACGCCCTCATGCCAGTCCTGTCCATATAAAACTAAAACAGGATCATTAATGCTTTTATTTATTGTATTAAGAACAATATTTAAAAGATTTTTTTCCAGTTTTTTACGATCTGAATTAAATTGTTCTAATTCCGAAGCTATTTGAAAACTTTCTTTTGGATTATTATTTAGCAAAAGATTGGCACCATGAGAGCATTTTCCAACTCTTCCCCCAGCATTTATTCTCGGACCTATTACATAGCCCAAATGATATGTAGATGTTTTAGTTTCAATTTTACATAGGTCTATAAGAGTTTTTAAACCCAAATTTTTTTTTAAATTAATTATTTTTAGACCCTGTTTAACTAAAGCTCTATTAAGTCCCACTAGTGGAACAACATCGCAAATTGTGCCTAATGAAACTAAATCTAAAAAATTAAGTAAATTAGGTTCATTAATCTGGTTTTCAATAAACCAGTTTAATTTTCTAAGATTTGAATTTATAGAAATTAAAGTCATAAAACATACACCAGCGGCACACAAATAGTTAAGTTTTGAATTATCATCTATCCTGTTGGGATTAACAATGGAGTAGGCTTTAGGAAGATTTGCCTCAGATTGATGATGATCCAATACAATAACATCTATTTTTTTTTTATTAGCAAATTCAATTGCATCAAATGACATTGTTCCACAATCTACAGTTATTATAAGATTAATTTTTCTATTGATTAAATTTTGGAAACTTTTTACAGACGGTCCATATCCCTCTAACTTTCTATCTGGAATATATATTTCAAAATCTTGATTAATTTGTTTTAAATAATTACCTATTAAAGCTGTGGAGCTAGCTCCATCTACATCGTAATCTCCAAAAATTCCAATTTTTTCTTTATCTTTAATAGCTTTTAATATTCTAATTGTTGCTTTATCCATATCTTTTAGAATATTTGGATTTGGAATAAGATTTTTTATTGAGGGTTTTAAAAAAGACTCTATATAATTTTTATCGATGTTACGTATTGATAAAAGTTTTGCTGTTATTTCATCTAATAAATAATTTTCTTTTAAAAAATTTACATATGATGAGTCAAACTTTTTATATATCCATTTTTTTCCAGATATAGATAAATCATTCATTATTTTTGATAAAGATTTTTAATTTTTTTCGATAATTTATAATCTTTATGTAAAGCAAATGTTGAAACTTCATATTTATCACCTAGATCTTTTATGCCGTCGACAATTTCGCCATTGGTAATAGCTGATGCGCAGAATATTACATCACCTTTAATCATATCTTCTAGATTATATTTTTTTTTAACATCTTTTATTCCCAATTTATGAGCTCTTTTTAATTGTTTATCATCTAATACTAGTCTTGTTTGTATTTGACCACCCATACACGAAAGAGCTGCTGCTGCTAAAACACCTTCTGGGCCGCCACCAATACCTAAATAAATATCTATATTCGTTTTTGGATCTGCTACGGAAATTGCGCCTGAAACATCACCATCTGAGATAAATTTAATTTTTACGTTTAAATTCTTTAGGCTTTCTATAATTTTATCGTGTCTAGATCTTTTTAAAATACAAGCTGTAATTTGATTTATACTTTTATTTTTTGCTTCTGATAAAAGTTTAATATTTTTTTCAACACTATTATCTAAATCAAGTAAATTATTTGGTAAATTTTGTCCAATAGCAATTTTTTCCATATAAGTATCTGGAGCTGAAAATAAATTTCCCCTCTCGCAAACAGCAAGCATCGAAAATGCATTTGGTAAATTTTTAGCAACAAAATTTGTTCCCTCTAAGGGGTCTAAAGCAATATCAAGCTCTTGTCCTTTTTTTGTTCCAACTTTTTCACCTATATAAAGCATTGGTGCTTCATCCATTTCACCTTCACCAATTACTACTTCTCCATACATATCAATTGAATTAAGTTCTTTCCTCATCATATCTACCGATCCTTTATCAGCAGCATTTTTATCTCCTTTTCCAATAAATGGAAAAGCCCCTATCGCTGCTTTTTCGGTGGTTTTAATAAATTTTTCAAAATAAGTTTTATTTATAGACATTAGCCATTTTCTATTCTTAATAATTTTGGTTTTTGAATTATATAAGACTTTTTAGCTAAAGTTTTCAATGTTTTTTGAATATAACCATCTTTTGATTTGTGAGTAATTATGACTATAGAAGATCTTTTTTTATTTTTATGAGGATTTTGCAAAACTCTTTTAATTGATACTTTGTTATTTGAAAAAATTTTAGTTACATCAGAGAGAACTCCATATTTATCTTTAACATTAAGTCTTATATAAGAAGAAAAAAATAAATCTAATATTTTACCACTAGAATATTTTTTTCTTTTAATGTTTGAAATTGCAAACGGAAATTTTACATTTCCTCTCAATATAGAGGAAATATCAGACACTAATGCAGAGGTAGTGGCAGAAGGTCCAGCTCCATCACCCTGAATAATATTTTTCCCAACAGGTTTTCCATCTACTATTACAGCGTTTAAAACTCCATCTACACCTGCAATATAAGATGTGTTTTTAACTAAAGTTGGGTGAACTCTTTGAAAAATTTTGTTATTAGATATTTCTGAAAAACCCATTAATTTAATTTTATATCCTAATTTATTTGCATTGGTGATGTCCTCTTCATCAACATCCTTAATACCTTCAATATGAATATTTGAATTTATAAAAGAGTTAAAGCTCAAACATGAAAGAATTTTTACTTTGGAGGCAACATCATCACCGTTAATATCGGACGAAGGGTTAGACTCAGCATAGCCAAGTTTTATAGCTTTCTTTATAGTCTCATTAAAGGAAGTTTTATTTTGATCCATGGATGATAGCACGTAATTAGATGTGCCATTAAATATTCCATAAATACGATTTATTTTATTTGCTATTAAGCCCTCTTTGATAGATCTTATTATTGGCACGCCGCCACATACTGCAGCTTCGTACTCTAGATTTACTTTATTCATCTCAGCTATTTTAGATAATTGATCGCCGTATTTAGAGATCAAAGCTTTGTTAGCTGTCACAACGTGCTTTTTGTGTTTTAAAGCTCCAAAAACTAACTTTTTTGCTGCCCCTTCAGCTCCACCTATTAATTCAACTACGATATCTACATCATTTTTTTTTATAATTTGATTATAATTACTTATCCATTGTTTTTTTCTAATTTTTATATTTCTTTTTTTATTTCTATTTTTTGCAGAAACATAAATTATCTTAAAACTTGCATTATTTTTGTCAGATATATTATTTTTATTTCTATTTAAAAAATTAAATAAATAAGAACCTATGTTTCCAAGACCTACTATAGCAATATTATATAATCTTTTTTTTTTCATAATTATTCTCTAATAGAAATGTTGGGATAATCTTTTTCATTACTCACTTTAATTAAATAATTGGTTATTGAATCAATATCACATTTATCAAGTTTTTGGCATATATCAATTGAGTTATCACTGATATTATCGGAAAATGTATCCTTAATAGTGGAATTAGACTTCAGGATTGTATTTTTCTTAACAAATTTTTTTTTTGTTTTAGTTTTCTTTTTTTTATTTTTAACTTCAATTTTTTTGGCCTTAATTTCATCTTTAGACAATTTTTTAACTACTCTATTATTTTTATTTTTAAAAATTTTGATATCTGGCTTTTCACCTTTTGTATTGAGATCAACTAAATCATAGCTTATCTTTTTATTTTTATTTATAATCTGAACCTCTATAGTCAAATTATCCTCAAAATATTGTTTAGCTTCAGCATTGTTAACGCACTTATGTTCTCCACAGATAAGAACACCTTTTTGTTTGGCGCAAGAAAATATAAAGATTATTATAATGAAACAAAAATACCTCATTTTAATCCTGATGTTTCATTAAACTTATAGATTATATTCATATTTTGCACAGCTTGACCTGCGGCGCCCTTAATTAAGTTATCTATTGCAGAAAATATTACAATCTTATTTTTTAGTCTTGTCTCACACACAGAAATATTGCAATTATTTGTTTTAAGAACATTTCCTGTACCCATTTCACTATTTTTTTTTAAAATTTTGATAAAAACATCTTTTTTGTAAAATGACTTTAAAGTATTTATTATTTTATTTGCTGATACATTATTTTTTTTATTCAAATATATAGAAGAAAGTATCCCTCTAAAACTCGGCATAAGATGTGGATTAAAGCTGTATAGTATATTTTTAGATATTTTTTTAAATTCTTGATCGATTTCAGACATATGCCTATGGTTTTGCACAGAATAAGCATAAGAAGATGAGTAAAAATTCTTAAATTTAAATTTTGACTTATAGTTTTTTCCTGCTCCTGAATATCCTGATTTTGAGTCAATAGTAATATTTTTAAAACTTATTAATTTTTTTTTCAATAAAGGCACTAATGGTATCTGTATTGATGTTGGGTAACATCCTGGATTGGCTATTATTCTAAAATTTTTTATTTTATTTCTTTTTAGTTCAGAAATTGCATAAATTGATTTTTTAATTAAATTTTTAGCCTTATGATTTCTATGATACGTGTTTTTGTATTTAACATAATTTTCAATTCTAAAATCTGCTGATAAATCAATAAACTTCAAATTAAGATATTTAAAATATAATTTTTTAATTAGTTTTTGAGCTTCTCCATTAGGCAAAGATAAGAACAGTAAGTCTATTCTTGACCAATCAACTGAGTTAATTTTTGATATCTTTGGAAGCTTTTTTTTTATTCTTGTGTCAAATATATTTATATTTTTTCCAACATTCTTTTGTGCACACAAATTAATTATCTTAATGTTTGGGTGTTTAGACAAAATATATACAAGATCTAAGCCCACATAACCTGTGGCTCCAGCAATAGCTACATTTATATAGTTCTGAGTCATAATTGATTTATATCACTTAATTGAAATTTTTAAATTTAAATGATTTATCTTTTAGAGAATTGGAAACTTCTTCGAGCTTTTCTGTGACCGTATTTTTTTCTCTCTACAACTCTAGAATCTCTGGTTGTAAGTTTATCCTTTTTAAGATCTTTCTTTAAATTATCATCGTGAGAAATTAATGCTCTTGAAATACCTAATATTATTGCCCCGGCTTGACCTGACAAACCTCCGCCTTTTACGGAACATTTCACGTCATAATTATTTATCATGTTTGTAATTTCTAAAGGTCTGGTTACTATGAGTTGATGTACCGGTCTTTTAAAATAATCACCCATAACTTTACCATTTACATAAATTTTACCTGAGCCTTTTTTAACCCAAACTTTAGCAATGGACTTCTTTCTTCTCCCAGTAGAGTACTTACTATCTTTAAAATCAAGTTTAATTTTTTTGTTTTTTTCTTTATTTGTTTGAGTTTGTTCCATTAATTTTTTGTAATATTTTTTTTATTTAAAGTTTTAAAATCAATTAGTTTAGGATTCTGATTTTGATGCGGATGTGTTAGACCCTTATATATTTTAAGTTTTGTCATTTGTTTTTTGGCCAAAGGACCTCCTGGTAACATTCTCTTTACGGCTAATTTTAAAATATCTTGAGATTTATTTTTTTCATAAAATGTTTGAGGTGTTGAAATTTTTATTCCACCAGGATGACCGGTATGTCTATAATATTTCTTATCTGTAAATTTTTTTCCTGAAAACTTAATTTTGTCTATATTTGTAACAACTACAAAGTCTCCATTATCCATATGTGGATTATATGTAGGTTTATTTTTCCCTCTTAAAACTTTTGATATAAAAGCAGCTAGTCTTCCTACTGCAGCATTCTCTGCATCAATTACATACCAGTCTTGTTTAATTTCTTTTTTTTTTATAAATGGAGTCATTTTAATCGCGATAACTACTAATAAAAAAACAAAATGTCAATTCGTTTATGATAATTTATGATTAAGATTCAGAACTGTAAATACCAAAATTACGCTTGTAATTTGATGTAAAGATGCCAAATAAAGATTTAAACCACTTATAAGCGTAAAAATACCCAATAGTACCTGGATAATTAAAACAAAACAAACAATTAAATAATTTTTCAAAAATATCATTTTTTTTTCAATATACATTTTAAGACCTATGAAAATTGTAAAAATAATTATAAAATATGCAAGTATTCTATGTAAAAACTGAACAAAGCTTTGATTGTTCATTAGATAGGATAAATCAAATTGAGAAAAACTAACGTCATCAGGTATATAAGTGAGATTCATTTTTGGCCATGTTTGATAAATTAAACCCGCATCTAAACCGGAAACAAACGCACCAATAATTATCTGACATAAAATAAAAATAAATAAAATCTTAGTTAATTTATTTTTAAAATTAAAAAATAATTTTTTTTTGTTATACTTAAAATTCAAATAATTCCAAATTAAAAACGAAATAATTATAAAGGCAAAAAATAAATGTAGTGATAGTCGGTAATGACTTACTGAAGTGTTTGAAACTAATCCACTTTCAACCATATACCATCCAAGAATCCCTTGTGATAAAATTATAAAAAATATAAAATATAAAGTTTTTAATGTTTTATAATCGAAGATTTTTTTAAAAGAAAAATAAATTAGAGGAATTAAAAAAGCTAAACCTATTATCCTTCCTAATAATCTGTGAATATATTCCCAATAAAATATTACTTTAAATTCTTCAATGGTCATTAATGGGTATATTAATTTAAATTGGGGGATCTTTTTATATAAATTAAAATAAACTTCCCAGTCTTCTTTTGTTATTGGAGGCAATATTCCTTTGAATAATTCCCACTCAGTAATTGACAACCCTGAGTCAGTAAGTCTTGTTAACCCCCCTATAATAATCATTAGAAATACTAATATTATCATTGATAAGAGCCAAATGTTTACGAGTTTATTATAATAAATTTTTTTTGCTTCCATTATATAAATATATAATTATTATTTAAAATCTCATATAATCTTTATGTCGCTATGAAAAATAAAAAACTTCAACAAATTAGAAAAAAACTTGATAAACTTGATGATAAATTTTTAAATTTAATAAAAAAAAGAACTCACCTTGTAAATCAAGTTTTACTTACAAAAACATTTAAAAATCAGATTATAGACAGAATTAGAATAAAGAAAATTTTATCTAATATAAAAACAAAATCTAAAAAAAAAAATATAGATGTTAAAATTACAAATGAAATTTGGAAATCAATGATTAGAGCCTATATAAAATACGAATTTAGAAATTTTAAGAAATAACTTTATTTACTATGGGGCGGTAATTTTTTTTCAACAAAAAATTCGTGTTTTCTCGTATTAGGATTATATTTTTTAATTTTTAATTTAATCTTCGCTTTTTCACCTTTTGTTGGTTTTTTTGCATAATAAACAAAAGCGCTGTCAGGTTTACTTTCAGGAACCATTCTAACTTTTAAGTGAGATTTTTTAGCCATAGTTTTTAAGTCCTTTTAATTTTTTTAAAATATTTTTTGATTTTCCTTTAATACTCTCTTTCAAATAATCTTTTTCTATATTATTTATATTACTTCCGTCAATATTTTTTTTATTTTTTAAGATTTTTTTAGCGCCTTTAATCGTTAAACCTTTCTCTTTTAATAGGAACTTTATATATCTAATTTTTTCGATTTGATCCTTGTTATAATAACGTCTATTTCCTCTCAAAATAATTGGTTTAATTCCAATAAATTCCTTTTCCCAAAACCTAAGGATATGGTTTGCTGGCTTGCCTGTTTTTTTATTGATCAAATCCAACTCTATTGAAAGTTCAGATATATCTAAAAAATCTTTAGTCATTTTAAATTTGATTAATTTTTATTTTTAATGAATTAGCCACTTTAAACTTTATCGTATTTCTCTGTCTTATTATGTGTTTTTCTTTGGTTTTTGGATTTCGCCCCTCTCTTTCCTTTTTTAATATAATGTTAAATGATCCAAAATTTTTAATATTTATTTTTTTTTTTTCTATAAGAATACTAAAAAAAGTCTCGATTAAATCATCAGTAATTTCTTGAATTACCTTAGATGAAAAACCTATAATTGATTTTGTGTTAGCAACAATCTCTTTTTTTGCTAAATTTTGTTTATATTTTACTCTCATTAAGATGACTTAAATTATCTTTAATTTGGCTCATTAAATTACCTTTAACAATTTTATAACATAAATTAATGGAATGATAAAATCCAATTGAGTCTGTTGAGCCATGACTTTTTACAACAGGACCATTTAAACCTAAAAAAATTGCTCCATTAAATTTTCGAGGATCCAATCTTTCTTTAAATTTTTTAAGACTAAAATAAGAAAAAATTATTGAGAACTTAGAAAGAATATTTTCTTTTAGTGAAATCTTTAAGTTATCTGTAATAAACTTTGCGGTTCCCTCGGCTGTTTTTAAAGCTATATTTCCTGTAAAACCATCTGTTACTATAACATTACTTGTTCCCTCTGGGATTTTATTTCCTTCAATATATCCATTAAAATCAAAATCTTCATTTAAACTTATCTCTTTTAATTTAGAGTATGCCTTTTTTAAAGTTTCAGTCCCTTTTATTTCCTCTGAACCGACATTTAATAAAGCTACTTTAGCTTTTTCCGTTGGAAAAAGAGATTTGTGCAAAGCAGAGCCCATTTCTGAAAACTCTATTAAATTTTTTTCATCACATTCAATATTGGCTCCCAAATCTAGAACAATATTCATACCTTTGTGGTTAGGCCAAAGTCCAGCTAAAGCAGGTTTGCTTACTCCATTAATTGTCTTTAGTATCATTCTTGAAATAACTAATAAAACTCCTGTGTTACCAGCCGATAAAGATATATCGCTTTCTGATTTTACCTGTGAATAGACACTATTCCACATGCTACTATTTTTAGAAGTTTTAACCGCAGTTAGTGGAGTTTCATTATCAGATACAACTGAAGCAGTATGAAATATCTTATAGTGGTTACTAGAAATATTATATTTTTTAAATTCAGCCTTAATTTTTTCTTCGTCACCAAAAATATTAAAAAAATAATCTTTTTCACCTTTATGATATTTACAAAAAAAATTAATTCCTTCGATATTTTTGTATGGTGCGTTTTCGCCACCCATTGCATCAATTGCAATACAAATTTTTTTATCCATTTATTAATTAAATATCTAAAATTTTTTTTCCGTTATAAAAACCAGTTTTTAGATCAATATGATGGGAAATTCTATACTCACCGGTTTTTTTATCCTCTACGACATTCATATTAGAAATTCTATGATGAGAACGTCTTTTGTTTCTTTTAGAAACTGTTGTTTTTCTTTTAGGTACTGCCATAATTAATATTTAAATTTATCAAGATCTTTTATCATATTTTTATTATTAATATCAAAACAAAAATTATAATATTTTACAAAATAATCATGAAGTTTAGCTGATAATTCATCGTTTTTGTTAGCTACAAATAAAAATTTCATTATTTCATCTATATTAATTTTATTTTTTTTTTTCTCATCAAAAAACTTGATAAGTAAATGGTGAAAAATCTGATTGAAATTTTTCATTTTTTTATTAACTGTAACATCTCCATGACCAATTTCCCTTAGATTATTCTCTATATTTAAGAAAATATTATCATAAAGTTCTTGGGATAAACTCTTTTTACTTTTATCATATTTTAAAAAATTAAGTATTACAGCCAAATGGCCAAATATTAAGATGATCCTATTCTCTAACTTATCTTCTAGTTTTAAATCTTTGTAAAAATAAATATTTCGTGATAATTTTACTAAATTATTATAAATAAAATTATGTTTTTTATATTTAAAATCAAACATTTGAAATCTTTATTGTTTATTTGTTTAATATTTATATTATCTAATTGCCAATTAAAAGAGCCCATAAAAGGTCACGGCATCAATTTTCTTGAAAATAGATCAGAAAAAATTGTCCCACAAAAAACTAATAAAAATGATGTCATTAATATACTTGGAAGTCCTCATACTAAATCAATAGATGATGAAAATTTATGGTTTTATTTTGACAGAAAATTATCTGGAGGAAGTATTACTAATTTTGGAGATTTAGATCTTTTAGAAAATAATGTTTTAGTTTTGAGTTTTGATAAATATGGAATTGTTACTCAAAAGGAATTTTACAACAAAGAAGATATGAAAAAGATAAAATATTCTGAAATGAAAACTGAAAATCCAGTTACAAAGCAAAGTTTTGTTTCTTCATTTTTACAAAGCGTTCGACAAAAAATGTATGGTAAACGAAAATTTTAGTGGGCGATTATTGAGAGCAATAATAGAGCAACGATATTTGTAATTTTTATCATCGGATTAACCGCTGGACCAGCTGTATCCTTATAAGGATCTCCAACTGTGTCGCCTGTTACGGCTGCTTTATGTGCATCTGAACCTTTGCCACCAAAGTTTCCATCTTCAATAAATTTTTTTGCATTGTCCCAAGCACCGCCACCTGCAGTCATAGATATTGCTACAAATAAACCTGTAACAATTACTCCGAGAAGCATAGCACCTAAAGATGCTAGTGCGGCTTCTTTACCGGCAATAAATAAAATAATTATATAAAGAAAAATAGGAGATAAAACAGGCAGTAAAGAGGGAATAATCATTTCCTTAATTGCTGCCTTAGTAAGTAAATCTACTAATCTGCCGTAGTCAGGTTTTCTTTTCCCTTTCATAATACCTGGAATTTTTTTGAATTGTCTCCTGACTTCAACTACAACTGCTCCACCTGCTCTCCCTACAGCTTGCATCCCCATTGAGCCGAATAAGTACGGTAATAAACCTCCTATAAGTAAACCAATAACAACATAAGGATTCGATAAATCGAAACTTACTTTCATTTGATATAATGATGAAGTTTTATCCATAGCGTAATATTTAATATCTTCGGTATATGCTGCAAATAAAACTAAAGCACCTAAACCTGCAGAACCTATAGCATATCCTTTGGTTACTGCTTTAGTCGTATTACCTACCGCGTCTAATGCATCTGTTGTTTTTCTAACATTTCTTGGCAGCTTAGACATTTCAGCAATACCCCCTGCATTGTCTGTTACTGGTCCGTAGGCATCTAAAGCCACTACCATTCCAGTTAAAGCCAACATAGATGTAACAGCAATAGCAATACCAAAAAGTCCAGCAAAATTAAAAGTACTAATTATACCTACAACTATTATAAGAGCGGGTATAGCTGTAGCCTCCATTGAAATAGCTAATCCTTGAATAACATTTGTTCCGTGTCCAGTTGTTGATGATTTAGCTACACTTCTAACCGGTCTAAAATTTGTACCAGTATAATATTCTGTAATCCAAATAATTAATCCTGTGATAACTAATCCTATTACAGCGCATACATATAAGTCAAAACCAGAAAAAGTAATATCTGAATACGAATAGATTTTATTTAAACCTAAAGTAGCGTCTGTGAGAGGATACAAAATTAAAAGTGAAAGAACAGCAGTTGCAATAAACCCTTTATATAAAGCACCCATAATATTTTTACTTTTACCAAGTCTAACGAACCATGTTCCTATAATAGATGTGATAATACACGATCCACCTATTGCTAAAGGATAAACCATCATATTTGTTGATTCAGGAAAAAATATTGATGCCAATACCATAGTTGCAACTATTGTAACCGCATATGTCTCAAATAAATCTGCTGCCATCCCAGCACAATCACCTACGTTATCTCCAACATTATCGGCTATTACAGCTGGATTACGTGGATCATCCTCCGGTATGCCAGCCTCTACTTTACCAACTAAGTCCGCACCAACATCTGCACCTTTAGTGAAAATACCTCCACCAAGTCGAGCAAAAATTGATATTAGAGAGGCTCCAAACCCTAGTGCTACCAGAGCATTAATAATGTCTCTGCTATCTGTATTTAGATTTATTAAAAAAAGATAGTATATGGCTATTGATAATAAGGCCAAACCTGCAACTAGCAAACCTGTTATTGCGCCAGATTTAAAAGCTATACTTAAACCTGATTGCAAGCTTTTTCTTGATGCTTCAGCAGTTCTAACATTTGCTTGCACTGATATAAGCATGCCAACGTAACCGGCTACACCGGATAACGCAGCACCTATAAAATAACCTGCTCCAACTAAAATATTAAAGAAATAAGTAACAATGATTAAAACTATTAAACCAACTATTGCAATGGTTTTATACTGTCTGTTTAAATAAGCTTTTGCACCGATTTGTATAGCGCCTGCTATCTCTCTCATTTTATCGTTGCCCGGGCTAGCGGATAAAATTTGGCCAGACAATAAATAACTATATCCAACGGCTAATATTCCTGAAAATATTACCAAATAGAGAAGTTCTAATGAAGAATTCATATAATAAAACGATAAATGCCAAAATATAAATAAAAACGCAAGCTAAACTTTTATCATTTATTCAAGTAATTGTTTAAAAAATTAATTTTTTCTTATTAAATCTGACAATTTGTCCAAAATAGCATTTAAATATTTAATTTGAGCTTTTTCTAAAAAAAACTGAGATGTCTTTAAATATTCGCTAATAATGACCTTTTTGGGATTATTATGTTTGTATAATAGTTCAAATACAGCGGCATAAATGAAAATTTTTAGTAGTTTATCTGTTTTTTTTAAATTAATGTCAGTTTTTAAAAACTTTTCAATAGTTTCTTCAATCAGTTCTCTTCTTTCAATAGTGCCTTCGGTAACATCTTTAATAAACTTTCTATATTGGCTTTTATTATAAACTATTTTTTCATCGGGATTTAGAGTTTTAGAATAAAGCTTTTGAATTATTTTGACTCGGGGTGTTGAATTTTTAAGTAAGTTAACCATTCATGATTACCTCAAGCATGGCTTTTGCTGCTTCTTGACCTTTTAATAATGACCTTTTTTTTGCCTGACTCATATTTAAGACTGTAATAATTCCATTACCTATAGGTTTTTTTGATTTAATAGATAAACTTTGTAAAGCATCAAATGTTGAATGACAGATAAATTCAAAATGTGGTGTTTCTCCTTTAATCACACACCCTAAAGCAATGAAGCCATCAAAACGCGCAAGATTTTTAGATATTATTACGGGGATTTCAAAAGTTCCTGGAACTTTAATTATTTTAATATCCTTTTTATTGAACTTAAGTGTGTTTAAAGACCCATTTATAAGCGTTTTAGTAATACCTTCATAATAGTTCGAAGCTACAATTAGAATTTTTTTTTTCATTTTATTATCTCTTGTTTTATAATCTTAATATTAAAACCATCAAGTCCAATAATTTTCTTTTTTGATCTAGATACTAATATCATGTTTTTAATATTTAAATCTTTTATTATTTGAGCACCAATGCCATAATATCTTAATATATTATTATTTTTTGTTTCTTCAAAAATTTTTTGTTTAAGAGATTTTTGATCTTTGACTATTATAAGTGCAAAATCATTATACTTTGATAAATAATTCAATGATCGTTCAATTTCTTTATCCCTTATACCAAATTTATTGTTCTTCATAGTCTTTGATAATACTCTTACTCTTGTAGATTTATTTTTAGTAAATTTTCCTTTTTTAATAACAAAATTTAAAGTTTTATCGACTAAATTTTTATAAGTGACAAGTTCATATTTTTGTTTTTTAAAATTAAAAGTTTTTATATTAATATTTTTTACTAATTTCTCATTTTTAAGTCTAAAAGAAATTAAATCTTCAATACTTGCAATTTTTAGTTTATGTTTTTTTGAAAAAGTTCTTAAATCATTTAATCTCGCCATACGTCCGTCTTGGTTCATTACTTCACAAATGACAGCGCTTGGATTTAGTTTAGCTAATTTTGATATATCTACAGATGCCTCTGTGTGACCTGCTCGTTCAAGAACTCCACCTGATCTTGCAACCAAAGGAAAGACATGGCCTGGGGAAACTATATCTTTTTTTCTGGAAGTTTTGTTTATTGCTGTTTTAATTGTTTTTGCTCTATCAAATGCAGAAATGCCTGTTGTTATTCCTTTTTTGGCCTCAATAGAAATTGTAAAAGCAGTTTGCATACGAGCTTTATTTAAAGATGACATTAATGGAAGATTAAGTTCTTCAACTTTATTTTTTGTTAAAGCTAAACAAATTAAACCTCTGCCATGTGTTGCCATGAAATTTATATTCTTTGAATTACATTTAGATCCAGGAATAATTAAATCTCCTTCATTCTCTCTGTCTTTATCATCTACCAAAATGAACATTTTTCCTTTTTTAGCGTCTTTTATGATATCTTTAATGGGTGAAAGATGGTTTTTAGTCATTTAATTATTAATTTCATAAAGATATTTTCCAAAAATATCAAATTCAATATTTACCAAATCATTTTTTTTTAAACTTTTAAGATTTGTTAATTTTAAAGTATGAGGAATAATATTGATTTCAAAAAATGTTTGTCCCTTTTTAGAAATTGTTAGAGAAACACCGTTTATATGAATTGATGCTTTTTCGACAATGTATTTTCTAAACTCTGACGGAATTGTTATTTTTATAATCCATGTTTGATCAATAATTTTTATATTAGATATTTTTCCTATTGTATCTACGTGTCCTTGAGTGTAATGACCCGAAACTTCATCACCAAATTTTAATGAAGTTTCCATATTAATAGTTTTTCCAATCTTTACTTTAGAAAAATTTGATCTTTTAATTGTCTCTTGTGACAAATAAAACGTAAAGTGTTTATTTTTTTTTGAGACCAATGTTAAGCATACTCCGTCACATGATATTGATGAACCCAACATATTATTTCTAGTTTTTATATTTGACTTAATGGTAATATACATACTCTTACTTGTTTTTTTAATTTTTTTAATTATTCCAGTATTAAAAATTATTCCATTAAACATTAATTTAGTCTCTCCAAATAAGCATTATCATTTTCTAAAAATACCTTAAGTCTGTTTTTAAGTTTTATCTGCTTTAATAATTTATTGCTAGAGTAATTAAAACCATCTTTGTGTAAATTTGTACTTGTTTTAAAAATATAAATATTATTAATAAATTTATTTAATAATAAAAAATTAACAAATGTAAGGCCTGCTTCAATAAATATACGAGAAAATCCTAACTTAATAAAAGATTTGAATAAATCATGGTAGTCCTCTTTTGATTGCATTTTTTTAAATAAAACAACTTTAACTTTTTGTTTTTTCAACCATTTAATCTTTTTTTTATTGTTATTGCATGTAACAAGATAGATTTTTCTATTCATTTTATATTTAAAAATATTTAAATTTTTTTTAATTATCAAATTTCTATCTATAATAATTATATTTGGTGACTTGTGTTTTAGCCCACTAATTCTACAATTTAATAGCGAATTATCTTCATTTATACTTTTTGATGTAGATAATAAAGCATTATAATTTGTTCTTATTAAATGAACTAACCTTCTAGATCTTTCATTAGTTATCCATTTTCCCTTTTTATTTTTGGTATAATAGTCTTTGGATAATCCTAACTTACTATCAATAACAGGTAATTTATTGTTTTTATATCTAGAATAGCTTTCATAAAATTCCAACCCCTTTTTTTTGAGAAAAAATTTATCAACTTTAATCCTTTTGCTTGACAATGTTTTTTTGCTCTTATTCTTACTTCTGTTATCAAAGTCATCTATAGAATAAATAACATTTTTAATACCCTTTTTTTTTATTAAATTAGTACACGGTGGTGTCTTACCAAAATGTGAGCACGGTTCTAAGGTTGTATAGATATTTGCATTTTTAAAATTTATTTTTTTTTTTAGGGCATTAAACTCGGCATGTGGTCGTCCATTAAATGAAGTGTATCCTGAAGAAATTATACTTCCATCCTTCTCGACAACACAACCAACTGATGGATTTTCTTTGGTTGAACCTAAGTTTATTTTAGCTAACTCAAAAGCTAAAGATAAATTATCTTGATGTTTTTTTTGATATTTATTTCTTTTTTGATTTGCCATATAACTCATCAATATATTCACCAAATTCACCAATTTCTTTAAAATTTGTATATACCGAGGCAAACCTTATATAAGCAATTTTATCAAGCTCCTTGAGCTCATCCATTACTTTTCTTCCAATAATACTTGATTGTATTTCAGATTGACCCATTTCTTCAAGTTCTCTGGAAATTTTTGAAACAATTTTTTCAGTAGTGTCTGAGTCTATCGGTCTTTTTTTTAACGCAGTGAAAAGTGATTTTGCAAGTTTTTCTCTATCGAAAGGTGATCTACGACCATTTTTTTTTATCACTGTAAGTTCTCTAAATTGCACCCTTTCAAAAGTGGTAAAACGCTGTCCACCACCACAAGTGCAAACTCTTCTCCTTCTTATTGCCGTTCCATCTTCAGTGGGTCTAGAGTCAACAACAGATGTATCTTTTTCTCTACAAAAGGGGCAAATCATAGAATATTTTTATTAACCACTATAAATTGGAAAATCAGAACAGAGATCAACAACCTCTTTCTGAACTTCTTTTTCTATTTTAGTATTGTTCTTTGGATTTTCTGAAAGACCTTTGATTACTTTAGTGATTAACTCTCCTACCAATTTAAATTCTTCAGCTTTAAAACCTCGTGTAGTTGCAGCTGGTGTTCCTAACCTAATTCCGGAAGTTATCATTGGGCTTTCTGTATCAAAAGGTATGCCATTTTTATTGCAGGTTATGTTAGCTCTACCCAAACTTTCCTCTGCATCTTTACCAGTTACGCCGTAGGGTCTCAAATCAACTAACATTAAATGCGTATCAGTTCCTCCAGAAAATATCTTAAAATTATTATCAATAAGAGTTTTACTTAAAGTTTTAGCGTTTGAAATTACATCAGCAGTATATTTTTTAAATTCATCACTAAGTGCTTCTTTGAAACAAACTGCTTTGGCAGCTACAACATGCATTAAAGGACCACCTTGTAAACCAGGAAAAACTGCACTATTAAATTTCTTATAAAGAGTTTCATCGTTAGTTAATATTATTCCACCACGAGGACCTCTCAAAACTTTATGAGTAGTAGATGTAACAACATCAGCATAGTCTAAAGGATTTGGATAAGCACCACCGGCGACTAATCCAGAAAAGTGAGCCATATCAACTAGTAAATACGCACCGACTTTTTTTGAAATTTCTTTAAATCTTTTGAAATCAATTACTCTAGAGTAGGCGCTGCCTCCAGCGATAATTAATTTAGGCTTATGTTCTAAGGCTAATTTTTCAACATTTTCATAATCGATTAAACCAGTATCTTTCTTAACGTCATAGTGAACAGCATTAAACCATTTTCCTGACTGAGCAGGTTTAGCGCCATGAGTAAGATGCCCACCAGAATTTAAACTCATACCCAGAATAGTGTCTCCCGGTTTAATTAAAGCTAAATAAACCGCTCCATTAGCCTGTGCGCCAGAGTGTGGTTGAACATTAGCAAATTTACAATTAAAAAGTTTTTTTGCTCTATCTATTGCTAAATTTTCAGAAATATCTACGAATTCACAACCACCGTAATATCTTTTACCAGAATATCCTTCGGCATATTTATTAGTCAAAACTGAACCTTGAGCCTCAAGAACTGCTCTCGAAACAATATTTTCTGAAGCTATCAATTCAATATGATTTTTTTGTCTTACAAACTCTTGTGATATTGAATTAAATAATTCTTGGTCAGAGTCTTTTAAATCCCTCTCAAAGAAGTTATTAGAAGTTCGATTGATTTTAGTAACTGTTGACATTCAAATTTTTTTAATCCTCTTTTTGTGTCTTCCGCCTTCAAACTTTGTTTTCAAAAAAATTGAAACAATTCTTTTGATGTCCCTTTTTTTTGTTAATCTTGAACCTAAGCATAAGATATTAGCATTATTATGCTGACGAGACAATTGAGTAGATTTAATATTATATCCTACAGCAGCTCTAATTCCTCTTGTTTTATTGGCGGAAATGGCCATACCTGTGCCTGATCCGCATACTAATATCCCAATTTCACTTTTTTTTTTTGAAACTCTATTAGATACTTTTTTTGCATAATCAGGATAATCAACTGATTTCTTGAAAAAGGGCCCTAGGTCTGTAATAGATATTTTTGAGTTTATTAATTGATCTTTGATAAATTCTTTAATTTCATAACCTGCGTGGTCAGATGAAATACAAATCTTTTTAAATATTGAATTCAATTAATTGAATCTATTTTCTAACATGCAAGCAACGATATGGATTCTATTTTGCTCACCGCCATTAAAGAAATTGTGATATCTTGTATTATTAGTTATCCAAACTTTCCCATCAGCGGGCATATGTTTTGCTACATCCTCGATTACCATTTTACATCCTGGATTTGTTATTATTGGAATATGTAATCTTGGTTCAGGATCTTTGTGCCAGCTTAAAGTTGATCTAGGTTCTTTTAATAATATTCTCACTCTTCCAAGTTTAAACTTAGAACTTAAAATTTTATATACTTCTTCAAAGTAAGTATTTTTGAATTCATTTGTAAGTTCTGTATATTTTGACTCATCTATAGGCTTGTCTCTTGCAACTTCTTTGCCCGTCTCATCTGGTTTTGTCCAATAAATACCTCTTACATTATGTCCTTGTATTGAAGCATCGTCTCCAGGGATCTTATTCATAGGTATGGCTGCAAAGTTAGTTATTCCAAGTGTTTGATATTTTGATTTTTTTAAAATAGTTTCCAAATCTAATCTTAATTTATTGATGTCAAAAGAAAGATCTGGAACTTGATAAAAATCTTTAAATGATGCTGTATTAGACATAATTACTTATTAAATTACTTTGCTTATAAGGTATAATATTATATTTGTCGCATAAAATATATTATAAAAAAAATTAAAAAATGAAGATTTTAGGCAAATTTCCATCAACAAGATTGAGAAGAGTTCGC
>MDSV01175511.1_pt1 | contig 19616 bp, 17 predicted proteins | sample 810851 | NCBI WGS metagenome assembly MDSV01 (sample SAMN05326640, study PRJNA326480) | marine metagenome | isolation source: seawater | place: Atlantic Ocean: North East | collected 2012 | reverse complement strand
TTGTTATAATCATGTACTTTTTGCCGAAGTGGTGGAATTGGTAGACACGCTAGCTTGAGGGGCTAGTGAGTGAAAACTCGTGCGGGTTCAAGTCCCGCCTTCGGCACCATTAATTATTTTCTAAGGGTATCTTTTTAGATAGGTCTTCTTCTTGAGCCTCTTTAATAAGCTCTTTATCAAATGTATCTTTGCCATCATCTGTTTTTAATAGAAAAGCAAGCAATAATGAAAGAATTAACCAAATTGCAACTAAAAAATATGTCAATTTTCCAAGAAAATCTGATGGGCCAAGTGCACCAAACATAGAATTAGATGATCCACCTCCAAAGGCTGATCCTAAATCAGAACCTTTTCCCTGTTGCAATAAAACTAAAACAATTATAGAAACGGCTAAAATTACGCATGTGACTGTTATAAAAGTAATCATTATTTATCAATTCCATTAAAAATATTAACTATCTTTGCAAAAGTAGAACCATTCAGTGAAGCTCCTCCAACTAATGCACCATCTACAAATTCTTTTTTAAAAAAGCTTTCAGCATTTTTATCTGTAACACTTCCGCCGTATAAAACTTTTGGCACAAGGTTATTTGCAGAGTTGGATTGTACAACATCTTTTATATATTTATGAATTTCATTTATATCTTTGGGCTCCGGTGTAAGCCCGCTTCCAATTGCCCAAACCGGCTCATAAGCAACTGTAAATGATTGATCTAACTCTAGTCCATTAACTATATCAAGTTGTTCTTTAAGAATATCTTTTGTTATACCTTTATCATTTTCTTCTTTCGTTTCTCCAATACACAGAACAGCCATAACTCTGTTATTAAGACTTTTAAGTTTTTCCTTTATTATGTCGTTATCCTCAAAATACAGCTCTCTTCTTTCTGAATGGCCTATTAATGAAAAAGCACAATTAATATCATCAAGCATATCTACAGATATTGCTCCTGTTCGAGCGCCATATGTATAATCCACATCTTGAACACCTATAAGGGGACGAATGTTAGGCGCATATTTAAATAATTCATGAAAATATAATGTGGGTGGAGCAAGACCTATAAAAGTATCTGTTAATGGAATTAGGCATTCCTTATCAAAAAGTGCCATCCACGATTTCACATCGCTTAAGTTTCCATTGCATTTCCAATTAGCTATTATCATGATTTTGACCTAATAATTTTTTCAATGTCTTTAGCGTACTTATCTGCAACTTCTTTCTCAGGCGCTTCTACCATAATTCTTATTTTAGATTCAGTGCCAGATGGTCTTACCAATATTCTTTCGACTGTCATATCTGAACTAACTTCCTTTAAGAATGATTTTAGATCTTTATCATTAATAATATCTTTATTTGCAACTTTTACTGCGATATTGACTTGAGGAATCTTTGTAAAGTTGGATAAAACTTCACTTGGTTTCTTTTCTAATAACAATAATGATGATATTACTTTTAAAGCTGCAATAGTTCCATCGCCTGTGCTCACCAAATCTTTACAAATAATATGTCCTGACGTCTCTCCACCAAGCATCCATCCCTTATCCGTAAGCATTTTGCTTACATGCTTGTCACCGACATCTGCTCTCTTAAATTTATATCCAAGTTTTTTTATTCCGTCTTCGAGACCATGATTGCTCATTAGTGTTCCAACAACACCTGACCATGGTCCAGCTCTGTTGGGGTTTGAGAAAGCTAAAATATACAAAAGATCATCTCCGTCTAATATATTTCCCTTTTCATCTACCAAGATAACTCTGTCTCCATCACCATCAAGTGATATGCCGTAATCAGCCCTGTGTTTAATTACAGCTTCTCTTACAACTTCTGGATGTGTTGAGCCACATCCCTCATTAATGTTGTATCCATCAGGATCATTTCCAATTGTAATTACCTCAGCTCCCAATTCTTCAAATATCTCTGGACTAACCTTATAGCAAGCCCCATTTGCACAATCAATGACAATTCTTAAAGAAGAAAAAGATATGTTTGAAGGTACGGTAGATTTGCAAAACTCTATATATCTTGGACCAGACTCATCAAACCTATAGGCCTTACCGATCTTTGATGTTTCAACAGGTATTAAATCAGTTGCAATATATTTCTCGATTCTTTTTTCAATGTCCCTAGAAATTTTTTCACCATCTTCATTGAAAATTTTAATTCCATTATCAAGAAAATCATTGTGTGATGCGCTGATGACTACTCCAAATTTATTTCTTAAAGTTTTAGAAAGATAAGCAACACCTGGTGTTGGCAATGGGCCTAGAAGATTAACATTGACACCAGCAGCTATAAAACCAGCCTGAAGCGCAGATTCAAGCATATATCCAGATATTCTTGTATCTTTACCAATTAGAACTGTATTCCATCCCAGCTCTTTCATAACAATGCCAGTAGCATGGCCAATCTTTAGACATGCTTCAGGTGTTATGACATTTTCGACAGGTCCTCTTATCCCATCAGTGCCGAATTTTAAATCCATGGAAAAAGATTATAACTCTTCTGCAGCACCTTTGATTGAAGTTTTTTTAGTAGATTTATTTGACGGAGTGTCATCTGACCATCCTTTGGGCTCTCTTGGAGTTGCGCCAGCCATAATATCATCTATCTGATTAGCATCAATGGTCTCATATTTTAAAAGCGCATCAGCCATGACATTAAGTTTGTCTAAGTTTTCTTTTAAAATATTTTCCGCTTTTGAATAGCATGTATCGATTATTGATTTTACTTCTTTATCTATATGCTTGGCGGTTTCGTTACTCATATTTTGGGCTGGTGCAGTTGCAGATCTTCCTAAAAAAGGACTGCCTTCGTCTTCACCATATTTTAATGGGCCTATACTTTTAGAAAGACCCCATTTTGTAACCATATTTGTAGCAATGTTTGTTGCAACCTCAATGTCATTAGAGGCGCCTGTAGTAATTCCTTTATCGCCATTAATAATACTCTCAGCAATTCTTCCGCCAAATAATGCTGCTATTCTTCCTTCTAAATACTCTTTACTTTGCATATAAGTATCTTCTTCAGGTAGGAACATTGTGACCCCAAGCGCTCTTCCTCTTGGAATTATAGTAACTTTATAAACAGGGTCATGTTTAGGTGAAAGTCTACCTACAATTGCATGGCCTGCTTCATGGTATGCAGTTATCCTTTTTTGTTCCTCGCTAAGAATCATAGATTTACGTTCTGCACCCATCATAATTTTATCTTTAGCTAAATCTAAATGAGATTGATCAATTTTTTTATCAGAATATCTTGCAGCAAACAATGCTGCTTCATTAATTAAGTTAGCTAAATCAGCTCCAGAAAATCCTGGAGTACCTCTAGCTATTACCAATGGATCAACATCAGCATCTAATGGAACTTTTCTCATATGAACCTTTAAAATTGCTTCTCTACCTCTAATATCAGGCAAGTCAACTACAACCTGTCTGTCAAACCTACCTGGCCTTAATAAAGCTGGATCAAGTACATCTGGTCTATTTGTAGCAGCGATAACAATAACACCATCATTTCCTTCAAAGCCATCCATTTCAACAAGGAGCTGATTAAGAGTTTGTTCTCTCTCATCATGTCCACCACCCAAGCCTGCACCTCGATGTCTACCTACTGCATCGATCTCATCAATAAACACAATACATGGGGATTGTTTTTTAGCTTGTTCAAACATATCTCTAACTCTAGAAGCGCCTACTCCTACAAACATTTCGACGAAGTCAGATCCAGAAATTGTAAAGAATGGTACTTTAGCTTCACCGGCAACAGCTCTTGCAATCAAAGTCTTACCAGTACCAGGAGGACCTACCATTAAAACTCCCCTAGGTATTTTACCGCCTAATTTTTGAAATTTAGTTGGGTCTCTTAAGAAATCAACTAATTCTTGTACATCCTGTTTAGCTTCTTCACACCCAGCTACATCTTTGAAAGTTGTTTTTACTTGACCGCCTTCCATTAATTTCGCTTTGCTTCTTCCAAATGACATAGGACCGCCTTTACCCGACATCCCGCCCTGCATTTGTCTCATAAAGAAGAAAAATATAGCTAAAAGTAATATTATCGGGAAAGCTGCTACTAACAATTGAGAAAACATTGAAGGCTGTTCTAACTTTTCATAAGAATATGGAACACTTTTATCTTTTAATATTCCTTGGAGCTCAGTTAAATTATCATCTTTGTGGTAATGAGCAAAAAATTTTGATCCGTCTCTATAAGTACCTATTATGGTTTCTCGATCTCCCTTAAATGTAACATCCTGAATATTATCAGCAGATGCTTGTGTTCTAAGTTCGCTAAAAGGTAATTCTTGTGATGGTGAACCATTATCAACAAAATTAAAAACATAAACCATGAGTGATCCAAGGACAACCCAAACTATTAAATTTCTCATAAAACTGCTCATAAAATTACTTCACTCCGAATAAATATATCTCACCAGATTGTTTTTTTGATGCTGCAGGTTTGTAAGTTTGAACTAGTTTAAAAGAAAATTCCATTTCTTTTCTTAATTTTTTTAACATATTGTTTTGAAAAGTCTTCATTATTACTATCCCATTATTAACTAAATAATCATTTGCTACTTTTGTAGTCAATTGATTTAATTCAAAAATATTTGCATTATCAATTGCACTTATGCCACTTAAGTTTGGGGCTATATCAGAAATTACAAGATTAAAATTACCTTTTAACTCATTAATCTGATATATGTTATCAATATTTTCAATGCTCTCTTGATAAAAATTTACGCCCTCTAATGGCTCCATTTTTAATATATCAACAGCATATACTTTAGCTTCTTTATATCTTTTAATAATATATTGTGACCAGCCTCCAGGAGCGCTGCCTATATCGAGAACATTTTTTACTTTATTTTTTGGAACAACTTTATTTAAAATTTCTTCTAATTTAAAAACTGCTCTAGACCTATAGCCCATTTGTTTTGCTTTATTTGCCCAATTATCCGCATGCATTAGTTAAATGTGCTTAACTTCTATAATCTCAAAGTTTAAATTACCAGAAGGCGTTTCTATTTTAATCTCATCTTCAACAAATTTACCAACTAACCCTCTTGCAATTGGAGTATCAATTGATATCTCTCCCTTATCAGGATCAGACTCTAAATTCCCAACTATCTTAAAAACTATTTCTTTATCGTTATCACAATCATAAACTTTTACTGTGGAGCCAAATACAACTCTACCTGTTTCAGGTATCTCCTTAACATCAATAACCTGTGCATTTGCAAGAGCACTTTCTATTTCATTTATTTTAGCCTCAACAAGACCCTGAAGCTCTTTAGCGGCATGATATTCTGCATTTTCCTTAAGATCACCATGCGCCCTTGCTTCAGCAATAGCTTCAGAAATTTTAGGCCTTTCAACAAATTTTAAATTAGATAATTTTTCTTTAATTGTAATTTCACCATTCTTGGTGAGTGGTATTCTGCTCATACGATAATTATAACAACTAGAAAATTTATTTATTGATTTCTTGAAGTGTTTTGTATGACCATTTATCTTCACAACTTTTTAGAGCATCAATTATTGCAAAAGCACCAAACATAGTAGTTGTGCAGAAAATTTTATTTCTTAATGCGCTTTGTCTAATTGAAGCTGAATCTTTTATTGATGTAGCGCCTTCAGTTGTATTAATAACTAAATCAATTTCATTATTTAATATACTATCAACAACATGAGGTCTACCCTCCATAACTTTATTAATTGTTTTAACGGGATGATTAAGATTTTTAATATAATTTGCGGTTCCCGATGTCGCAATAATCTCAAAACCTGCTTCAATGATAGATGGAACAAATTTATCTAAATATTTTTTGTCTGATTCCTTAACACTTATAAAGACCACACCAGATCTTCTTAAAATTTTATTTGCTCCCTTTTGCGCTTTTGCATAAGCTTCACCAAAATTAGGACCAATACCCATTACTTCACCTGTTGATTTCATTTCAGGGCCGAGAATTGGATCTACATGAGGAAATTTATCAAATGGCATAACTGCTTCTTTTACAAAAGATAGCCCATTGGGAAGTTTGGATGTAAATTTTTGCTCCTCCAATGTCATGCCAATCATTGCTTTTGATGCAACTTTTGCTAGAGAATTACCAATAGCTTTAGATATAAAAGGCACGGTCCTTGAAGCTCTTGGATTTACTTCGATTATATATACATCATTTTCCTTAACTGCATATTGAATATTCATGAGCCCTATAATATTCAATTCTTTTGCAATGCTTCTTGCTTGTTCTTTCATTACACCCTGAATTTCATTTGACAAACTATATGGTGGAAGAGAACATGCAGAATCACCAGAATGAATTCCCGCCTGTTCGATATGTTGCAAAATACCCCCTATTTGTATATTTTCTCCATCAGAGACAACATCAACATCAACCTCAATGGCATCATTTAAATAACTGTCTAATAAAATTGGCTTACTATTTGAAACTTCAACTGCTTCATTTAAATACTTTTCTAGCTCTGCAATATTACTCACAAGTTGCATGGCTCTTCCACCCAAAACGTAAGAAGGCCTTACTACAATTGGAAAGCCAATTTCTTTAGCCTTTTCCAGAGCCTCATTTAAATTTTTTGCAGTGGCGTTAGATGGCTGCTTTAAGCTTAATTTATTTACTAATTCTTGAAACCTTTCTCTATCTTCAGACCTATCAATTGCATCAACATCCGTCCCCAATATCCTCACTCCTTTCTCAGATAAAATATCTGCAAGCTTAAGCGGTGTCTGGCCACCAAATTGAATAATTACTCCTTCAGGATTTTCATTATCAATGATATCTAGAATCTTTTCTGATGTTATTGGTTCAAAATATAATCTATTAGAAACATCATAATCAGTTGAAACAGTTTCAGGATTACAATTTACCATTATGGACTCATAACCCTCTTCTTGCATTGCTAAAGAAGCATGTACACAACAATAATCAAACTCAATACCTTGACCAATCCTATTAGGACCACTACCTAAAACTAAAATTTTATTATTAGTTGTTGGATTGCTTTCACATATTCCACCATATGACGAATACATATAACATGTAGATGTGGCAAATTCCGCAGCGCATGTATCTACTCTTCTAAATATAGGCTTAACATCTAAATTCTTTCGATGCTCTCTAATTGAGCTTTCATCTAACCCTAACAGTTCTGCTATACGGCTATCTGAAAATCCCTTTTCTTTAATGTTCCATAATATATCCTCTGTTAGTTCACTTTTCTTTAGATGAAGTATGTTATTTTCAATTTCTACTAGTTCATTAATTTGGTCTAAAAACCAATAATCGATCTTTGTTAAAGAGTGTATTTTTTCTAAAGTCCAGCCATTTCGAATTGCATCAGCTACATAAAAAATTCTTTTAGGTCCAGGTATAGTGAGCTCATTGAGAATCTCTTCTTTAGGTATATTTTTGCTTACAGTGTTAAGTCCATTTAAGCCTTCCTCCATACTGCAAAGTGCTTTCTGAAATGATTCTTGGAAGTTAGAGCCAATTGACATAACCTCACCAACAGACTTCATTTGAGTTGTAAGTTTTGGACTTGCTTGTGGAAATTTCTCGAATGCAAACTTAGGTATTTTTGTAACAATATAATCAATACTTGGCTCAAATGATGCTGGAGTAAGGCCTCCTGTTATATCATTTTTTAATTCATCAAGCGTAAATCCAACAGATAATAATGCGGCAACCTTTGCTATTGGGAATCCTGTAGCTTTTGATGCCAATGCAGATGACCTGCTAACTCGCGGATTCATTTCAATAACAACCATTTTTCCATTTTCAGGATTAACAGCGAATTGAACATTAGAGCCACCTGTGTCTACGCCAATTTCTCTTAGTATTTTAAATGAAGCATTCCTCATCAATTGGAATTCTTTGTCTGTTAGAGTTTGTGCAGGTGCAATAGTAATGGAATCTCCAGTATGAATTCCCATTGGATCTAAGTTTTCGATGGAACATATAATTATGCAATTATCTTCACAATCTCTAACAACTTCCATTTCGTATTCTTTCCAGCCAATAAGCGATTCATCAATTAATAATTCATTGGTCGGAGATAATTCAAGACCTTTCTCACAAATCATTTTAAATTCAGAAATATTGTATGCGATACCACCACCTGTTCCACCCATTGTAAAAGATGGTCGTATAATGCATGGAAAACCAATCCTTTTTTGAACTTCTATGGCATCGCTCATTGTGTGCGCAATACCTGATGCAGGAGTCTCTAAATTGATTGCTTTCATGGTTTCATCAAAAAGCTGTCTATCCTCTGCCTTATCGATTGCTGTTCTATTAGCGCCAATCAAGATTACATTATGTTTTTCTAATATTCCTTTCTTATCTAATGTTAATGCTGTATTCAAAGCTGTTTGGCCACCCATGGTGGGTAAAATGGCATCTGGATTTTCCTTCTCAATTATTTTTTCTACCGATTGCCAGTGAATCGGCTCTATGTATGTAGCATCTGCTAGTAATGGATCAGTCATTATGGTGGCAGGATTTGAATTAACTAGTATTACTCTGAAACCTGCTTCCTTGAGAGCTTTGCATGCTTGTGCTCCAGAATAATCAAATTCACATGCCTGCCCAATAATTATTGGGCCTGCTCCAATAATAAGTATCGAGGAAATATCCTTACGTCTTGGCATATTCTTTTACCATTAAGCTAAATTTTTTAAATAGATTCTGTATTTCTTGTGGTCCTGGACTGGCTTCAGGATGCCCCTGAAAACTAAATGCAGGAGTATCTGTAAACTCTATTCCTTGAAGGGACTTATCAAACAAGGAAATATGCGTAACGTTAATGTTTGAAGGAAGAGTATCAACATCAACTGCAAAACCATGATTTTGACTTGTGATATAAACTTCTTTAGTTTTGATATCTTGAACTGGATGATTAGCTCCATGATGACCAAATTTCATTTTGTATGTATTCGCACCACCAGCAAGTGCAAGTAGCTGATGACCAAGACAAATACCAAAGATAGGAATCTTTTTGTCGAGAAACTTTTTTATATTGTTTATAGCATATTTGCAAGGCTCTGGATCACCGGGCCCATTAGATAAAAATATGCCCTTAGGTGACAATTTTATGATTTCATCAAACGGCGTTTCAGCATTTACCACATGCACTCCCCCAACATGTTCGGTAAGAAGTCTTAGAATATTTTCTTTGATACCAAAGTCATAAGCTATTATTGGATAATCATTTTCTGAGGCTTTATTTTTGGGCCAAATCCCTTCATTCCAATAATATTCAGATTTTGTTGAAACAACTTTTGCTAGGTCTAAACCTTTTAAACCAGAAAATTCTTTTGCTGCTTCAATAGCTTTGGTTTCTGAAATAACAGATATGGCTGCGATACAGCAATTCATTGCTCCTTTTTCTCTTAATATTGTCGTTATTTCCCTGGTGTCAATATCAGATATAGCAATTACTTTATTTTTAATTAAAAATTCTTCAAGAGTATTTGAAGATCTCCAGTTACTAGGTCTTTCACAAAAGTTTTTAATAACGATTCCAGATGCATGAATATCTGCAGATTCACTATCTTCAGCATTAATTCCTGTATTTCCAATGTGAGGATGTGTAAAGGTGATTATTTGTTTCTTGTATGAGGGATCAGTAATGATTTCTTGATATCCAGTCATTGATGTATTAAAAACTAACTCTCCTACTTCATATTTTTCTTCCCCAAAACCCTTGCCATGGAATACACTACCGTCTTCAAATGCTATTATTGCTTTAAATGACATTATTAAAAGTACTCCGAAGTGTAAGAGTTTTTAAAGAAAAATTTATAGAAACTATTTAAAGAATTTTGGAATTTTAATGAGCTAAAATTACATGCTGGCATTAAAATTGTACTTTATAGATTAAGTTATCTAATGTCTAGGTGTAAATTAAAAAAAGTATGGAAATATCAATAAAATCATTAAAAGAAATAGAAAAAATGAGAGTTGCAGGAAGGCTAGCTGCTGAGGTTCTTGAAATGATTTCACCTTATGTTGTTCCTGGAGTTTCAACAGGCGAACTTGACAGAAAATGTCATGATCACATCATTAATAATCAAGATGCAATACCAGCAAATGTTGGTTATAAAGGTTATGAAAAAACGATTTGTTCAAGTTTGAACCAAGTAATATGTCACGGCATCCCAAACGATGAAAAAATATTAAAAGATGGAGATATATTAAATATTGATGTAACGGTTATAAAGGATGGATGGCATGGAGATACTTCTAAGATGTTTCTAGTTGGAAAATGCGGTCCACATAATAAAAGATTAGTTGAAGTAACTAAAGAGTGTTTATATAAAGGGATTAATGCTGTCGGGCCAGGAGCTTTTATAGGAGATATTGGTCACGCAATCCAAGAACACGCAGAAAAAAACTATTATAGTGTCGTCGAAGACTACTGTGGTCATGGTATTGGTACTGTCTACCATGAAGAACCGCAAGTTCTTCACTACGGTGAGCCTGGTGCAGGCATTCAACTTAAAGAAGGTATGTGTTTTACCATTGAGCCTATGATCAACCAGGGAAGTAAATATTGTAAAACTTTAAATGATGGCTGGACAGTTGAAACTAAAGACGGAAGAAACTCTGCTCAATGGGAACATACCATTGCTGTAACAAATCAAGGATATGAAATTCTTACAAAAAGAAATGATGAGTTTGAATGAAAAATCAAGCAGAATCCATTAATAAAAAATTTATTAAACATTTTCCAGCTGTCTATATAAAACCTTCTCTAGTTAATAACTATCTGGAAAACTATACCAATCTCATAGAAGGTAATCTGAAGAGCAAATTTTCTGAATTTAAACTTAATGATAAGTTTGCAATATATGCAAACGGAGGGTTTGGAAGAAAAGAAATGTTTCCAAACTCTGATATTGATATTTCTATAATAGAGCTTCAAAAAATTAAAAACTTTAATGAATTAGAAAAGTTTATTTCTTTTTTATGGGATCAGGGTTTTAAAGTAGGACACTCAGTACGTTCTATTAAAGATGTTAAAAAAATATCAAAAATAGATATAAAAGAATTTACATCTTACTTAACTAGACGTCCTATATTTTCAAATAAACTTATTGATAAAGAGATTTCAAGTATTCTTTTAAAATTATGGTCTAAAAAGAAATTCTTCACGGCTAAATTAAATGAACAGCGTAATAGACATGACGAGTATTATTCTACTGCATATAATCTGGAACCTGATCTTAAAGAATCTCCAGGAACTTTAAGAGATTTTCAAGCATCGCTTTGGATACTTCAGCATTGTTTTGATCTTAATTCATTTAAAAAAATATCTACTTCTAAAGATTTTAGTGAAGACTTTAAAAACGCAATTCATGCATATGACTTCATAAAGTCATTAAGATTCTCAACAAATATTAAAACTAAAAGAAATCGTTTGAATTTTGAAGCTCAAATTGGAATTTCAAAAATAGCGAAATTAAAAGCAAATAGCTCAAAAGATTCAGTGGAAATAATGATGAAAAGATATTATGAAATGGCTTCTACCCTTTCGTATTTTAATAATCTTGTTTTTGAAAAATATGCCGAAAGCTTTGATAGGACTACAAAAAAAACAAAAGGAATATACAAACATAAAAATAGAATTGGAATAAATCTTTTAGATTTAAAAAGTAATAAAACTCTAATCTTACAAATATTTATAGAGCTTGGTAAAAGTAAAAAGATCAATCTGATTGATACAAATACAAAATCATTACTAAAAAAAAATGTATATCTTATAGATAAAGATTTTAGAAAAGATAATTATTTTGCTAGTCAGTTTTTAGAAATATTAAGATCTAAATACAACCTGTCCTCAATTCTTAAAACAATGAAAGAGCTAGGCATTTTACAAAAATTCATTCCAGAGTTTAATGATGTAGTAGGTCAAATGCAGTTTGACTTGTTTCATGTTTACACAGTTGATGAGCATACATTTAAAGTTGTTAGAAATATGAGGCAAATGAAATTATATAGTCTAAAAAGTTTTGAATTAGAGCATGAGCTAATTAACAGATTGCCTAAAATTGAAATACTCTACATTGCTGGTATTTTTCATGACCTTGGGAAGGGAAAAGGTGGTGATCATTCTGAAATAGGTTCTAAGTCAAGTTTTAAATTTGCCAAAAGGCTTGGCCTATCCTCAACCGATGCAAACTTAATTTCATGGTTAGTAAAAAATCATCTTATTATGTCATCCATATCTCAAAAAAGGGATATAGCTGAGCCCTCAACAATTGTAGAATTCACAAAAAACGTTGAACAGGTTGAGAAGTTAGATTATTTATACCTTTTGACCATAAATGATATAAGGGCGACAAATCCAGCTTTATGGAATGGATGGAAACATCAATTATTAAAAGAACTTTATGTCCTATCAAGATCAAAGTTAAATAAGGAACCAGTCAAAGCATCTATTGAGATTGCGGTTGATAGAAAAAAAAATGTGATCAAAGATTTTAATGAGGATAATCAAAATATAATTAAAGATTATATTTCAAATCTTAATGACAGCTACTTGAATAAGAACTCTACTGAAACACTTAATTGGCAATCAAATCTTGTAATTTACGGATTGCAATCAGAATTGATCATAGGTTGCAGGACAAAATTTGATAATTTAATTGAAATATTCATAAAGGTTCAAAACTCAAAGGGGCTTTTTTATAAACTTACAAAAATTTTAGAACTTTCTGGTCTTGAAGTGATTGATGCAAATATTTTTACATCAAAAGATAATCAATTTGCAGCTAATACATTTATTACAAAGAATTTACATCATCAAAGATCTTTTAATAAGGCGGAACTAATAGAGCTAGAAAGTAGAATTGAAAAGAATTTCACCAGATTTGAAAATACTAAATATAAGAAGGTTGAATTAAAAAAATTAAACTTTGAAAAAATAGTAAATATTTCGTATTCAAGAAATGATAATAAAAAGAGATGTCTGATTACAATTGAAACAGCAGATAGTTATGGCTTGTTATCAAATATCGCAAAAGTTTTTTATGAAGAACAGGCTTCTATTTTCTCAGCTAGAATTAATACACTTGGAGAAAGAGTAGAAGATACATTCGAAATAGAAAATATTGATCGAACATTAATCTCAAATCATAAAATAAAGAAAATCATAAAAGCTCTCAAAGAAGTTGTATGAATAAATTGAATTCAAATTATAATTAAATAATGGAAATTACTGCTACAGGTATTGCTAATAAATCATCTAGTGGTGAAATACTTGATATTTTTTTTCCTTGCATTGAATCTATAGATAAAAAAGTTGTAAATGAGATATTTGATAAACAGGACAATTCTAAAGAATTAATAAAAATAGATTGGAATAAAGAAGATCTGGATAGGCCTATTGAAAATATCAAAGATGCATATTTAAAACTTCATCTTCTATCGTACAGATTTGTATTGCCTAACTCAATTAATCTTGATGGTTTGTTTTCATCTCTTCCTAATGTTGTATGGACCAACTTTGGTCCAGTTTCTATAAACGAAATCAATGAGAAGCTCAACAATTCAAAACATGGCCGCAATGATATATTCATTAGATCTATAGATAAATTCCCATGTTTAACCGATTACATCATCCCTAAAAAAGTTAGAATCGCAGACGCATCAAGAGTAAGGTTAGGAGCTTATCTTAGTGAAGGAACCACCATAATGCATGAGGGTTTCGTGAATTTCAATGCAGGCACATTAGGTAAAGCTATGATTGAGGGAAGAATTTCTGCAGGGGTAGTAGTTGGAAATAATACAGATATTGGAGGGGGCGCCAGCACAATGGGGACGCTTTCTGGAGGAAATAGTGCAGTTATTTCAATTGGAGAAAACTGTCTTTTAGGAGCAAATTCAGGAATTGGGATATCTTTGGGTAATAATTGCATAGTTGAAGCTGGTCTTTACGTAACATCTGGAACAAAAGTATCGAAACAAATAGCTTCAAAAAATGAAATAATCAAAGCATCTGAACTATCTGGGGTATCGAATATGTTATTTTATAGAGACTCTACTAATGGAAAAGTTATTGCAACAAATAATAAAAAGATTCAGGATTTAAACAAAGAATTGCATCTTAATGATTGAGTTTCTTCAAAAGCTAATACAAATAAAATCTTTATCGCCAAAAGATATGGGTTGCTATGACCTAGTTGAAGAAGAGCTAGAAAAATTAAATTTTAATTGTGAAAGAATTAATTACCTTAATGTAGAAAATTTATACGCGACTATAGGAACTTCTGGCAAGTTGTTTTGCTTTTTAGGTCATACAGACGTTGTACCAACTGGTCCAGAGGATGATTGGAAGTATCCGCCCTTTTCTGCAACCATTGATGAAGACTTTTTATATGGAAGAGGTTCAGCTGATATGAAGGGTTCAGTAGCAGCCTTCTTAGAGTCTTTAAAAGAGTTTCTAAGCTCATCAGGGAAACTAAACTTTAAGTTAGCTATATTGTTAACATCAAATGAAGAAGGCAACTCTCACGACGGGTTCATAGATAAAATTGTAGAAAAAATGATTGGAGATAATGAAATAATTGACTTCTGTCTAGTTGGTGAACCAACATCAAGTGAAAAAGTTGCTGATTGTGCAAGAATTGGAAGAAGAGGCTCACTTGGAGGCCATTTAAAAATTAATGGCAAACAAGGACATATCGCCTACCCTGAAAATGTTATTAATCCAATTTTTTTATCAAGTGATCTCATAACAAATCTTAAAATGAAAAAATGGGATAATGGTAATGCAATATTTGATCCAACAAGTTTTCAAATTTCTAATATCAATTCAGGAACTGGCGCTCATAATGTTGTTCCAGGAAGTTTGGAGATGATATTTAATTTTAGATTCTCGACTGAGTCTAGCGAAGAGAGTTTGAAATCCGAATTCAAAGCCATCATTGATGAGCTAAATATGGAATATGACTTAAAATGGATGCTTAATGGTGACCCTTACCTTACAGAGAAAAACTTTTTTAAAGATATAGTTGCTAAGTCAGTGAAAGAAATAACTAATTATTCTCCAGAATTTAATGCAAAAGGTGGAACTTCTGATGGGAGATTTATTGCAAAAATGGGTACTGAAATTATTGAATTAGGTCCTGTAAATAAATCAATACACCAAATTGATGAACATATTAAAATAAGTGACTTATGGACTCTAAAAGACATATATAAAAAAATTCTAATTAATCTTAATCAGAATTCTTAAGCTTATCTTTTCTGCTATATTTGGTTTTATCTCTATGCGTTTTAGGTTTATGGAATTTATCCATATTTTTTTTAACTGGGTCTTTTTTTCCTTTAGCTTGCGCCATGCATTAATTTCTTAAGAACTGGAGTTAATAATGCCAGAAATAAACCACACCCAATGGCGATTAGACCAACATTGGTATAAACATCAATAAATCCGTTCTTTTGAAGCATTGTGAACTGATCAGCAGGTAGGAAATTTACTTCTAGGTAAATTTTTTCTGCAATAATTAGCAAGGGGTCACCTGCTGTTCCTCTAGCAATAAGGCTCGCAACATAATTACCAGCAGCTGATGCTAAAAACCACATACCCATCATCATTCCAACTATTCTTTGAGGAGATAATTTCGTTACTGATGATAAACCAACTGGTGAAAGACATAATTCACCTATAGTATGCAACAAATAAATTAATATTATCCATATTACTCCTGTTTGAATTCCAGATGATGACTGCATTCCAAAAACAAGAACAAGAAAACCCAACCCAACAAAAATTATACCTATAGAAAATTTTAAAGACGTTGATGGTTCCATGCCTCTTTTAGCAAGGGCAATCCAGAGCATTGCAAAAAAAGGCGCCAAGGTAAAAATAAATCCAGCATTTAAAGATTGAAACATTGATGCTGGTACAGCCCAGCCAAATATTGATCTATCAACACCCCTATCAGTGAGTATATTTAAAGAAGATCCAGCTTGTTCAAAAAGAGCCCAAAAAATTAATGAGAATAAAATTAAAATACCTACAACTATTAATCTGTCTCTTTCTTCAGGAGTGCATTTAAATAAAGCATAGATTAACCATATTAATATGCATATTGCTCCAAAGCCTCCTAACATAGTTCCTACAATCTCTTGATTCTGAACAAGAAACCATGAACCTAATACCATTATAATTCCAGAAATATATGCCCAATACTCATATGATATGCCCATGCTTATTTCTTTATATTTTTCTGATGGGGGTTCAGCTAATCCTTGTAAATATTTCTGACCCCATAAAAATATTATTAAGCCGATAAGCATGCCTATACCTGCTGCACCAAAACCATATGCCCAACCATAAGTTTCACCAAGATATCCGCATAATAAAGAAGCGCTGAAAGCTCCAATATTTATTCCCATATAAAAAATAGTGAATCCAGAGTCTCTTCTTGGATCTCCTTCTTTATACAATGATCCGACCATTGTAGATATATTTGGTTTCAAAAAGCCTACTCCAGAGACTATTAAAGCTAGTGATAAGTAAAATATTTGTTGATTGCTTTCAATTGCCATTCCTGTATGGCCTAGAACAAGAAGAATTGCTCCATAAGTAACTGCTTTCTTGGAACCTAAGATCTGATCAGCAAGCATTCCGCCAAAAACAGGCATAATATAAACTAAAGAGGTATAAGCGCCGTAAATTAAATAACTTGTTGCATCACTAAATTCCCAATGTTTTGTTAAATACAGAATTAAGAGAGCTCTCATTCCATAATATGAGAATCTTTCCCACATCTCTGTTGCAAAACATACAAATAAGCCTTTTGGGTGTCCTAGAAAATCAGAAGTTGTATTCATAGCAATTTATTTTTTTTAATAATTTAGTACTATACCAAAATGAAAGATAAATCATATATCGTATTTCCACTTAAAAGAATAGCAGCTACTATATACGACTTATTTCTTTTATTAGGAGTTTGGTTCTTGGTTGGCTCAATTGCATTGGGTGTTAAGTACCTTCTTGTAGGAGAAGTCTCTTCATTAAATCCAAATTTTGGCATGACTCTTGTAATCTTTAGCACATGGATTTTTTATGGATATTTCTGGACTCATGGTGGAAAAACTCTTGGAATGGCTGTTTGGAAATTTGAGATATATAGCTTAGATAATAAAAAAATTAATCTTAAAAAAATTTCTATAAGATTCTTTATTAATCTAATTACCTTTTTTCTTGGAGGGCTTCCATTAATCTTTATATATTTTTCGAAAAGAAATCTTTCTTTGAGTGATCTGCTATCGCAAACATCGTATCGAAAAATTTAAATTTTCTTATATGAAACAATGCTCAGCATAACTAGTATTGCAATTGGAATGATGGTCCCAATTAAAACTGAAAGCCCATATGAAATAAAAATACTAATAGATAAACCTTGAATTAATTGATAAATAAATGCTCCAGTAACGGCAACTATTATTCTTCCTCCAATAGTAGAATCTCTTAACGAGGTAAAGATTAAAGAGCCAAAATAGATTATTAAGGTAATAATAGAGATGGGTTTTAATATTTTTTTATAAAAAACTTTATCTAGGTGAGATTTTAATAAGATGTCTTTCTCTAGATTACTTTGAGAGAAAATTTTTCTATACGAGCTAATATCTTGAATCCCTAGATCATTAATTTTATTAAACGAGGTTCTCGACTCTAATGGAATAGAAAAAAGCTCTGATTGAGTCTGTAATGACTTGTTAGCAAAATTTTTGTATTTAGTATTTTCATTGAAAATTATCTTATCTTGATGAATTTCTGCAGTATCAGACTTAGCAGTATAGATAATCTTATTATTTTTAGTCTTTATAAATCTTACACCAAAAACCTTATCTTCAATAATATCTTCAAAACTTAAATAAGAATTACCAGATTTAATCCATTTGGTATCTATTGTCTCTGAATTAATTTGTTTAGATAAAGTATTTTTATCCGCACTTGCATTTATATATATTTTTCTAAAAGTTATTTCATCTAATAGCAATAATGGTATAACAAGAATTAAAGCCCCAATCGAGCTTGTGAGGACTATTTTTAGGGGGGATACTCCAGCAGTTCTTAGCACATTCAAATTTCCTTCTTGATGGGACAACCCTAGCGCAAGAATAATACCAAGCAAACACGCACCTTCTAAAAAATCAATAAGATTATGGGGCAGAGATAAAATTACGTATTTCAGTATGCCAAGAATATTATATTTATCTGAGATATTTTCTAACTCTCCGATGAATGTAAAAATTGCATCAAGCAAGCCAAAGAAAAAAAGAATTGATATTGAGAAATAAAGGGACCTCTTTATAAGATATTTATTAAATAAAGTTATCATTTCACAACCCACAAAAATATTAATGCTACAGCAATTAATATTCCTATTTTAATAAAATTATTTTGTTTGAAAAAATATGTTAATCCTATTAGCTGGTAAACATTAGACTTAAAAATACTAAAAATACCTAAACTCAAAAAAATAACATGCACATACCAAATATAGTTATGAGTTCTCAATAAATCTTCTTCATAAGACTCTCTTGCAAGAATAAGCAGGCTTAAATAAAGGATATATATAAAGATTGCAGGGAGAATAACTGACAACCTACCCTGTCGAGGACCAACTCTAGAAATATGTACTCCCAGAATGAGAAGTATCAAAATTGTAATTGGTATAGATACATTCCATTGCATCTGAGATTTTGATGAATTTGAAGAATAATCAAATAGTTTTGATAGTGAAAGTCCAGATATTCTATTTTGACCCTTTTGAATGGGTATATTTAAGTAATTAAATTCTGAAATAATTGAAGAATCAGATTCAAATATATTTTGATATAAATATCCTTCTCTAAAATTTAAACTTAAATCAGATTCTGCCTTATCAATATTTAATTCTTTAGAAAGAATTATAGAAGAATATTCCGCGTCAGATGTATAAAGTACTGCATCTTCTAAAGACAGCTGATTTTTTCTATCTGAATAAATAAATCCATCATTTTCATTAAATGAAAATATTTTTTTAGGTTTAAGTGCTTCAATTTGCTCTTCAATAGTATCAACAGAAATAATTTCTTTTGAAAGTTCTTTCGTATATGGAGCAATATAAGTACTTAAAATTAGCGTAACTAAAAATAAAACAATCGATTGAGGTATTAAAAGTTTAATAAGATTATTTTGAGATAAACCACCTGATAGATAGCCATAAATCTCTCTTTCTGCATAAAGACGACTAATCGTAACGACAACTCCTAAAAAGAATGATAAGGGTATTAGTAGTGTTATAAAGTCTGGAATTCTTAGGAAGACAATCTTATATATTAAATTTGGGTCAAGCAAGCCTTCTGAAGCCTGTTCAAAATATCCAACAAACCTTGATCCTATAACTAGAAAAAAGAAAATTAAAAGAATTCCAACAGTCGATTTCAAAACTTCAGCATTCAAGCTTTTTGAAAGAATATTTCTTTTATATATGCCTTGTGAACTATGATGCATTACAATATTTATCTTATCAGTAAATACCATAACAGGAGAACTTAAATGGCATATAAAGTTTTAAATAATATTTC
>MDSV01193341.1_pt1 | contig 19619 bp, 18 predicted proteins | sample 810851 | NCBI WGS metagenome assembly MDSV01 (sample SAMN05326640, study PRJNA326480) | marine metagenome | isolation source: seawater | place: Atlantic Ocean: North East | collected 2012 | reverse complement strand
TTCAAGCTAAGTTAGGATGGAGTCCAAGTACGAGCTTAGAAGTTGGACTTCAAAAAACTTATGAATTTTACTTAAAAGAAATAGCGAAATGACTTTTAAATATCCACTAGCAACAGCAACTTGGGATCAAAAAGAGATTGATGCAATGCACAGTGTCATTGAATCAGGAAACTTCACTATGGGTGAAAAAGTAAGTTTATTTGAGAAAGAATTTTCAAGATATATAGGTAGTCAAAATGCAGTAATGGTGAATTCAGGATCATCCGCAAATTTATTAATGATTGCTGCACTTTTTTACACCAAAAATCCTAAATTGAAATTAAAAAGAGGAGATGAGGTTATTGTTCCTGCAGTATCTTGGAGCACAACTTATTATCCTCTTTATCAATATGGTTTAAAAATTAAATTTGTTGATATAGATATTGAAACACTAAATTATGATTTGGTTCAATTAGAGGCAGCAATATCAAATAAAACCAGGGTAGTTCTTGCTGTTAATTTACTTGGCAATCCTAATGATTTTAATTTTATTAACAGCATAATAAAAGCTAAAAATATTATTTTATTAGAAGATAATTGTGAATCTATGGGTGCAACATTCAATGACAAGAAAACTGGTACTTTCGGCGTGATGGGGACTTTTAGTTCATTTTATAGTCATCATATATCCACTATGGAAGGTGGAATTATAGTTACAGACGATGCAGAATTAAATCAAATTTTAATTTCGCTTAGGTCTCATGGGTGGACACGTGAATTACCCGAGAAAAATTTAATTTGCGATGATAAAAGTGAGGATTTACTCGAAGAGTCTTTCCGATTTGTTTTGCCTGGCTATAATGTGAGACCGTTAGAGTTAGAAGCGGCAGTGGGTATTGAGCAAATTAAAAAGCTACCAATGATAATTACGGAGCGCCGTAAAAATGCAAAACTATTTACTGAAATTTTAAATAATCATCCTAAGTTAATGATACAAAAAGAAATTGGTAAAAGTAGTTGGTTTGGTTTTAGTATTATTATTAGACCTGGTAGTTCTTTAATAAGAAAAGAGTTAGTTGAAAAGTTAAATTATTTAGGATTTGAAATTAGACCAATTGTAACTGGTAATTTTCTTAAAAATGAAGTTGTTAAATTCTTTAATTATAAAGTTCATGACAATTTAAAAAATGCTGAATATCTTGATAAACATGGATTATTTATTGGTAATCAGCATTATTCAATCAGTAATGCATTCGAAGCTTTAGCAAAATTAAAAATTTAAAAAAAAATACTCGTAATATTGATGAAGTTATTTTTCAATCTGAAAAGATTGTTAAATCAATTGGGAGTGCCATACTTCCCGATGGACGATCTTTATCTCAATCACTTACAATTGATGGTATACCTTATTGGGAAGTTTTTGCATCTGAATTGGCAAGCCGCTATATACCATCTGCCTTTGGTAAAGATGGTTACAGTGAATTAATATCACAATTAGCTAAACCTATCCTTGTTAAATCAAAATATTTTATTAGAGATCTTGCGCACCTTTATAAAAATAGTGATGAATATACTAAAGAATCTTTATCTAATAGAATTCTCTGTCTTGAATTCATGCCTCAGCAGAGTCGTGATGTGATGCAGCCAGTTGTTCGCTATCTTGCTGACCAAAAGGATGCACAAATAATATCACTTAGAGATAAAAAATGGGCAACTGTTAAGGATAATTTCAATTCTAATGAATTGCGAAAAACAATATGGGATTTTTGGAATGATGACTTAAGTATGAAGGCAAGTGTTTTAAATAGACAATTAAAGTCGATTAAGAAAAATCTTATTAACTCAAAAGCTTTAGAAAAAATTATTGATACTAGTGCGCCGGATATTAAAAAAAGTATTCAGAGAGCCCTTAATAGATTATTTATTGGGGAATTTTCGACATTAATTAGGCAAGGTGTAATTTCTAAATTTATTTTTGAAAAACATCGCCCAACTTTAGTAATTGCAACTGATATCCATGATCCACGAACTAGAATATATATGCTGCAATGTAAGCATTTTCGTATTCCTTGTTTAGCTTTACAACATGGATTGACTAATTCTGCAGCAATTGAATGGCGTTTTTTCCCCGCAGATCGAGTGGCTGTGTGGGGAAAACATTTTAAAGAGACTCTTATCTCTCATGGTATTGCTTCAGATAAAATAGTTGTGACTGGTGCACCACGAAGTGATAGCTTATTCAAGTCTAGTAATTTTAAAGCTAAATCTATAAAGAGGGAACTCGGTATCCCTACAAAAGCCCGCATAGTATTGCTTGCTTCTACTTTTGTATTGGGAAGTTATGATAGACTTAATAATGATGCTGAGCTTCTCGAGGCAATGAAAAGAGCAGTTTTTGATTCCGTAAATGGTTTAGAAAATCTATATCTTATTGTTAAACCTCACCCTGAAGAGAATCAAAATGAAATAAAGTCATTTACCTCAAATAATCCAAAGATTATTTTTGTTGATCAAAAGCAAGATATTCGTCCTCTTACTAAGATATGTGATTGCTTTGTCTCTTTCGGATCAACAACGGCAATGGACGCAATATTATTAGATAAACTTGTAGTTTGTCCTGCTTTTCCTGGTTGGCAATGGAGTAATACTTGCATCGATACTGGTGTTGTTTATGCTCCAGTTTCACCTGAGGAGATTCATGATATTTTTAGACTTGTTTCAATATCTAATCACACAGTTTTAATCGATAAGCATCAGTATAACCGTGAAAAGTTAGTTTCTAATTGGCTATACCGTCATGATGGTATGTGTGCAGAAAGAATTGGAAATCTTGCTCTTAACATGCGTTCAAGACATAAAAAAATAAAGGAAGTTAGTAGCTCAATTAATTAATGAATTTTTGTATAAAATTCATAGAAAGTTTTTATAAAGATTATCTAATATGAAATTAAAAAATTGTCGAATTTGTAATAGTAGTAATCTCACAAATTATCTAAATCTAGGCTTGACGCCAGCAGCAGATGCTTTTATTAAAGAAGAACATAAACATATAGATGACCAAGTTTATCCTTTAGAGGTTTGTCTTTGTAACGATTGTGGTATTTCACAGTTGAATTTTACAGTTGATCCAAAAATTTTATATCAAAATGATTATCCATACGAATCATCAATTACGAAAACAGGGCAACTCCATTGGGACCAATTTGCGGAAAGCGTAGTGCAAAGAGCTGAATTAAGTTCTGATGATTTGGTAATTGATATAGGAAGTAATGTAGGTGTTTTATTGAGCGCTTTTCAAAAAAGAGGATGTAAGGTATTAGGGGTTGAGCCATCAAAACATATAGCTGAATGTGCCAATCAGAATGGAGTTGAAACAATCAATGATTTTATCTCCCTTGATTTAGCTGAAAAAATTGTGTCGAATAAAGGTAAGGCGCCTCTTATTAATATAACGAATGTTTTTGCCCATATTAATGATCTTGAGGGGCTAATGAAAGCAGTAGATTTATTGCTAACAAAGAATGGAATGTTTGTAATTGAAGCGCCTCATTTTTTAAATCTTATTGAGGGGTTAGAGTACGATACAATTTATCATGAACACTTATTATATATTTCAGTCAAGCCGTTAAACTCATTATTTGAACGTTTTGGTTTCGAAGTATTTGACGTTAAGGAAGTTTCAATTCATGGGGGTTCAATAAGGATATTTGTAGGTAGAAAAGAAAAGCATAATATAACTAATTTTGTTAATCAAATTATTAGAAAAGAAGAAAAAGCTAATTTATTTGATATTTCTAGATTAAATTTATTTAGTGAGCAAGTCCGTGAACATAAAAAACAATTACGTGAACTTCTTTTAGGAATTAAAAAATCTGGAAAGACTATCGTGGCAGTTAGTGCGCCTGCAAAAGGCATGACATTATTAAATTATTGTGAAATTGATTCGAGTATTTTAGATTTTTTAACTGAAAAATCTTCTTTAAAAATTGGTAAATATTCGCCTGGTGCTCATATTCCAATTTTTCCTGATGAAAAACTAGGTGAAAAAGAAATTGATTTTGCTTTATTATTAGCTTGGAATTTTGCCGATGAAATTATCGAGAACCTTTCCGATTTTAAAAATTCTGGCGGTAAATTCATTATACCGATACCTAAACCAAAAATTATATAATTAAAAAAATAAGGAATAAATATAATGATAATCCATCAAATAAAAATCGCTCATCAGGATGAAAGAGGGGCAATATCAGATATTCTTCAACAAGTTGATATAGATTGTGTAACTTTAATAACTATTACGAAAGGATCTATAAGGGGTAATCACTACCATAAAGAGTCCATTCAATATTCTTATGTCTTATCTGGTGAAGTTATAGTATATACACAAATGCCAAATCAAAAAGTTGAAAAATGTATTTTAAAACCAGGTGACATGCTTGAATCGCCTATCATGGAAAGGCATTCAATTCATGGTGTTGATGATAATTCTTCATTACTTATTCTAACTAAGGGCCCAAGAGGTGGTGGTCAATATGAAGAAGATACATTTCGAGTTGCCCAATTACACGAAAACTTTAATTCATAGATTTATTATTTTAAAAATTAAATTAGGACATACCAGCTAATGATACCAGTAAATTTACCCTTACTTAACGGACGTGAAAAAGAACTTTTAATTGAATGTATAGATTCTGGTTGGATTTCTGAAGGTCCTTATGTAAAAAAATTTGAAGAAAACTTTTCTCATTATATCGGTATGAATCATGGTATTGCTGTTTCGAATGGAACGACTGCACTAGAGACTGCTATTTTTGCAATAGACCTAAAGGAAGGCGATGAAGTTATTATGCCTTCTTTTACAATTATTTCTTGTGCAATTGCAGCGTTAAGATTTGGTGCAAAACCAATATTAGTTGATATTGAACCGCTTACCTGGAATATAAACGTTGATCAGATTGAGTCAAAAATTACTTCACGTACAAAAGCTATTATGGCTATCCATATGTATGGGCATCCATGCAATCTTGATCCTATTTTAGATTTAGCTAAGAAATATAATTTAAAAGTTATTGAGGATGCATCTCAAGTTGCTGGAGCGCTTTATAAAGAAAAAAAATGTGGAGGGATTGGTCATATTTCAGCATTTTCTCTGTATGCCAATAAGATAATAACTACAGGTGAAGGTGGGATGGTAATGACCTCCGATGACAATTTGGCAGAAAGGGCTCGTAGCTATAGAAATTTATGTTTTAGATCCGATCGCCGATTTTATCATACAGAGTTAGGTAATAATCTACGAATGACCAATATGCAGGGAGCTATTGGTATAGCTCAATTAGAGCGCATTGATGAGTTTGTAGAGATTAAGAGAAATAATGGTGCTTTATATAGAGAATTGCTTTCTGAAATACCTGGCATAAAACCACAAACAGAAATTTCATGGGCTAAAATGGTTTATTGGATGTATGCCGTTGAGCTTGATGAGTCAACAGGATGGGATGCTAAGAGGATGATGGAAAGTCTTTTTTCTCGAGGGGTTGAAACACGACCATTTTTCATTGGTCTTCATGAACAACCGGCGCTTCTTGATAAAGGTTTATATCAAGATGAGCAATTTCCGGTGACACATAAATCTTCAAAGCAAGGTTTTTATTTACCATCAAGTATGAATTTGACAGATACCCAGATAAAGTTTGTGGTTGATCAAATTAAAGATATATTAAAACTATAAAAAATATGCTTAGTAAAACAGCAAAATTATTTTCAGCAGAATTAAATAAAAATTTATACCCAATCTCTGCTAATGATTATTTCAATAGAACAAAAGTTAGCGCTTATAATTTATCTACAATGAGATCAATTGTTAAAAAAAACTCCAAGCATACCGGAGATAAAAAGGTCTTAAACATACTAGATTGGGGATGCGGAAATTCATTATGGGCATTTGCTTTATTTCCTGGAGCCTCAGTAACAGGAGTGGATATATCGGAGGATAACCTTAATTATTCAAAGATTAATGCTAAAAAAAATGCTTCTAAATTTAGAGGTTTTTTATACAATCGAGACATTAACCAGTTAAAGAAAAATACATTTGATTGCTCTATTTCAATTTCTTTAATTGAGTTTTTAAATGAAGAGACGTTTAATATTATTTTTTCTAAAATATATGACTCGCTAAAGCCTGGCGCAAATCTATTTGTTACACATCATAATTATCGTCTTTTTTCAGCAGTTTATTTACCTTGGATATTGAGAGGTGGTTACCCTGCTTTAAAAAAACGTATGGGAATGGATATCCAAAAAAAAAATACAAAGAATATTATCTCTGACTTTCAAGATATTGGATATATTTATATTGATTCAGGTGGGTTTAATCCTTATCCAACTAAAGTTTGGCCACTAGTGTTTTCTAATAAAGGCTATTTAGTTAGAAATAGATTAATTAAAGACTGGTTCTATAGCCAGTTTATAGTATTACAAAAACCTGAAACTAATAATAATGTAAATAAAGGCAATGATAAGTGAAGATTGGAATTGATGCCAGATGTCTTGAGTGGAGACGAGGCGGTGTTTCACGTATTCTCGTAAACGTACTAAAAATTTGGCAGAAAAAAAGTAGACATAATTTTATTTTATATTTTCAAAACTATATTCCAGATGATGATTTCTTACAACATCCAAATTTTAAACTAAAATTACTTAAGGGCCCAAAGCTTCTTCGTATTCATCGCATCATTGCTGAGCAAATTTTAATGCCTAGCCAATTAAAAAAAGATAATTTAGATCTTTTTTTTGCAACGGGTTATAGTGCGCCTCTGTTATTTCGATCAGCCAAGGTTGTCGTTGCTGCTTGGGATATTTCATATAGCACACATCCTGAACATTATTCTTGGATACACCGCATATCTTTAGGTTATTTTTCGCGTAAAACTTGTGGATATGCTGCTGGGGTAATAACTGCTTCAACATTTGATGCTAAGCAAATAGAAAAATACTACAAAATTAAACCTCAAAATATTATGACCGTATACCTTGCGGCTGATAAGAGGTTTACCACTGAAATTAATAAATCTGAAATTGATCGTATCACTGTAAAATATAAGTTACCTTCAAAGTTTATTTTATCAATGGGTGTAATTCAAAATCGTCGTAATATAGATAAAATAATAAACTCTTTCAAGCAACTCAAGAATGAATTTAATGACTTTTCATTTGTTTTGGTTGGAAGAAACTACACTCAACCATCCATCGATATTGAAGGTATGATGAGAGAGATAGTAGAAGAGAAACGTGCTCTCTATATTCCTTGGATTGAAGATGAAGATTTAGTCGCACTTTATCAAGCTGCATCTTATTATATTTGTACTTCGACGGTTGACGGTGAAGCTCTTATGCTTAAAGAGGCGATGCAATCTGGCACCCCAGTTATTACCTCATCTTTATTGAAAGAGGCTATTGGAGGAAACGGTTTAATTATTGATGATCCAAACAGTATACTTAATACTTCTAAAATTTTACGTATTGCGATGGGTAAGGAGTTAGTAAGAAAAAGACTTATCAAGGATGGAATAAAATGGACTCAAAATATTACATGGGAACGTGTAGCTGATAAAATTCTTACTTTTCTGGAGTCCAGATAATTAAAAAAGAATCAACATTTTCTCTTTTGAGTAATTTCTGGACCCACATTTCAAAAAAACGGAAAGTCCAGTTATCAGCTCTTACCTTATTAACTATTTTTGTTTCTTTGACTGAAATTATAAGTATCGGAGCAGTTTTACCTTTTTTAGGGGCGTTAACTGCTCCAGAGAAAATTTTAGAAATTCAGTTTTTACAACCATTATTTAATAAATTAAATATTCTAGACTCATCTGAACTATTATTTCCAATGACTCTTATATTTATAATTACAGTAATAATATCTGGAATTATGAGATTGATTTTGCTTTGGACTCAAACCCGTTTTGGTTATGCAATAGGTGCAGATATAAGTATTCGTGTTTATAGAAATTTATTGTATTCACCTTATTCTTTACATGTTTCAAGAAATAGTAGTGAATTTATATCAGGAATAATAAATAAAACTGCGATGGTTGTAACTCAAGTTATTTTACCAATCTTATTGATTATTAGCGCAAGTATTATTTTAATTGCAATTTTTATCACTTTATTAACTATTGATAGCTTTATAGCAATTGTTGCAACACTTAGTTTTGCTTCTACTTATGGTTTTATCTTATTTTTTACAAAAAAACGATTATTAAGAGATAGTGACAATATTAGTAAAAAGACAAATATATTGATTCAGTCTTTACAGGAGGGTTTTGGAGGGATTAGAGATGTTATTATTGACGGCACCCAAGAAGCATACTGTAGAATTTTTAGAGAAGTTGATTTACCTTTAAGGAAAGCTCAAGCTAATATAGTAATTATTGGTCAAACTCCAAGATTTATAGTTGAAGCTTTTGGCATAACTATTTTAGTTCTATTGGCATATTATCTATCTTTGAGTTCGACAGGTATTAACAGTGCAATACCTGTACTTGGAGTTTTTGCACTTGCAGCACAAAGATTACTACCTATACTTCAACAAATTTATGCAAGTTGGACATCTATAATCGGCTGTAGTGCATTATTAAAAGATATATTGTTTTATCTTAACCAAGATTTACCTGAATACTTAAAGGCTCCTCCATCATCATTAATAAAATTTGAAACTAGTATTAGATTAGAAGATTTAGATTTTCGCTATAGCCCAGAAGGCCCAAAAATTATTAAAGGATTTAATTGTAAGATCAATAAAGGTGAAAAGGTTGGGTTTATTGGGACAACTGGAAGTGGAAAAAGTACCTTGATTGATATTATGATGGGCTTATTATTGCCAGAAAATGGAAGACTATATGTTGATGATCAACTTATTTCAGCTAAAAATCATCGAAGTTGGCAGTTACATATTTCACATGTACCACAAAGTATTTTTTTAGCGGACACAACTATTTTAGAAAATATTGCTTTTGGAGTCCCATTTTCTGAAATTGATCATAAATTAGTTTATGAGTGTGCAAAAAAAGCAAAAATTGCTGAGACTATTGAGTCATGGTCTTTACAGTACAATACATTGGTTGGTGAAAGAGGGGTTAGGCTTTCAGGGGGTCAAAGACAACGAATTGGTATTGCTAGAGCTTTATACAAAAAAACGGACGTTATTATTTTTGATGAAGCTACAAGCGCATTAGATAACGAGACAGAATTAGCTGTTATGAAAGAAATTATAAATCTTGATAATGATATTACTATTTTAATAATTGCTCATAGATTATCTACTCTTAAGAATTGCTCAAAATTAATAGAGATTGCTGATGGTAAAGTAAAACGCCAAGGTTCATACAAAGACATAATTAGTAATAATGTTTAATAAACAATCTATAATAAATTAATAAATAAGGTTAAATTTAATGAAAATTTTAATTACTGGTGCTGATGGATTTATCGGTTCACATTTAACTGAAGCTTTAGTTAGAGCAGGTTACGAGGTTAAAGCTTTTGTTCTTTATAATTCGTTTAATTCATGGGGTTGGTTAGATAAGGTTTCGCCTCAATTAAAAAATAAGTTTGAAGTTTTCTCAGGAGATATAAGAGATACAAATGGTGTTCGTGAGGCAGTAAAAGGTTGTGATGCTATTATTCATCTTGCTGCACTCATAGCTATTCCTTATTCATATTATTCGCCAGAAACTTATATTGATACCAATGTAAAAGGAACATTAAATATTCTTCAAGCAGCTAAAGAGTTTAATGTTGATAGGGTAATTCATACCTCAACAAGTGAAGTTTATGGAACGGCAAAATTTGTTCCAATTACAGAAGATCATCCTCTTCAAGGTCAGTCTCCATACTCAGCATCAAAGATTGCTGCTGATCAATTAGCATTTTCATTTTTTAGTTCTTTTCAAGTTCCTGTTGTAATTATAAGACCTTTTAATACATATGGCCCAAGACAATCAGCAAGAGCAGTAATTCCAACGATTATCACCCAGATTGCTAATGGAAAAAAAGAAATTAAATTAGGTTCAATTTCACCTACAAGAGATTTTAATTATATTAAAGATACTGTTGATGGTTTTATGGCTGCTCTTAATTCTAAAAAAGGATTAGGTGAAGTTATTAACTTAGGAAGTAATTATGAAGTTTCAATTGGCGATGTAGCCGAAATTATTGCAGAAGTAATGAATACTAAAATTAAAATTATTAATGATGAGCAAAGAGAAAGACCAAAAGATTCTGAGGTTGAACGTCTTTGGGCAGACAATACAAAAGCAAAAGATTTATTTGGTTGGGAACCTAAGTTTTCAAATAGAGAGGGCTTTGCAAAAGGGATAGAAGAAACTTCAAAATGGTTTTTAGATTTAAAAAATTTAAACATGTATAAATCTGATATTTATAATTTATAAGAAATATTTGAGATGACACAGATAGCTGATCAAATATTGACGTCAATTCAAGACGTTACTGGAAATAAAAAAACTAGTCTTCACGAACCAATTTTTAATGGTAATGAGTGGGATTATTTAAAAGAATGTCTTGATTCAACTTATGTTTCGTCGGTAGGTAAATTTGTTAATAAATTTGAAAAAAGCTTAGTTAATTTAACTGGTTCAAAACATGCAATCGCTGTAGTTAATGGCACTGCTGCAATTCATTTATCTTTACTTTTAGCAGGAGTTAAAGAGAATCAAGAAGTACTTACTCCAGCTTTAACATTTGTTGCAACGGCGAATGCTATTAATTACCTTAAAGCTACACCTCATTTTATTGATAATGATGAAGATACATTAGGAGTTGACCCAAAAAAATTATTTGATTATTTAAATAATTTTACTGAACAAAGAAATGGGGAATGTATCAATTTAAAAACTCAGAAAGTTATTAAAGCTATTGTTCCAACTCATATTTTTGGACATCCTTGCAAGATAAGTGAAATTGTAGATATTGCAAAAGATTTTAATATTAAAGTGATTGAAGATGCTGCTGAATCAATAGGAAGTTATTTTAAAAGTAAGCATTCAGGAACTTTTGGATTGATGGGAGTATTAAGTTTTAATGGAAATAAAACCATTACTACAGGCGGTGGTGGTGCAATTTTAACTGATAATGATGATATAGCTAATCAAGCTAGGCATCTATCTACAACCGCAAAATTAGAACACAAATGGGATTATTTGCATGATGAGATTGGATTTAATTATAGGCTTCCTAATATAAATGCGGCTTTAGGTTGCGCTCAATTAGAGCAATTACCTAAATTATTAAAATCAAAAAGGTTGTTATATAAAAAATATGAGGAAAAATTTTCTTTAATAGATGGTGTTTATTTATTTAAAGAGCCAAATGAATGTAAAAGTAATTATTGGCTTCAGACATTAGTGCTTAATAATAAAAATAAAAATCAGCGAGATGATATTTTATCTATAACAAATGATAGTGGATATATGACACGTCCCGCTTGGATATTAATGCATAAATTAAAACAATTTAAAACTAATCCAAGAATGGATTTGTCATGTGCAGAATCAATCTCAGAAAGATTAATTAACATTCCTAGTAGTTCTAATCTTGTAAATATAAAATAATTATGGATAAAGAAGAAATAATTTTAATAGGGGCTGGCGGGCATGCAATTTCATGTATTGATGTTATAGAACAACAAGGTAAATATAAAATTGCTGGATTGATAGGTAAAAAAGAAGAGATAGGAATTAATGTTTTTGGTTACCCTGTACTTGCAACTGATAATGATTTGCCAAAATTAACAAAAAAATATAAAAATATTCATATTTCAATAGGCCATATAGATAAAAATTTAAGAAGTAATTTTTATAATCAAATTATTAAATTAGGTTTTTCTATCCCAACAATAATTTCACCGAATGCATATGTTTCAGAATATGCTGATATTGGAGACGGAAATATTATTATGCATGGGGTAATAATTAATGCAGGAGTTAAGATTGGAAATAATTGCATTATTAATTCAAGGGCATTAATTGAGCATAATGTTGTGATTGGTAACGATTGTCATATTTCGACAAATTCTATTATAAATGGGGATGTAAAAATTGGATCTGGAACTTTTATTGGTAGTTCAAGTTGTATTAAAAATAATATTTCGATCGGAAAAAAATGTGTAATCGGTATGGCATTATCTGTAAGGCATGATCAAGAAGATAATTCGAAATTTACCGGTTAATAAATTATGAAAAATAAAGTCCAAATTATTGCAGAAATTGGAGTAAATCATAATGGCGATATAAATTTAGCAAAAAAATTAATCGATGAAGCTAAAAATGCTGGTGCAGATTCAGTAAAATTTCAAACTTTTAAAGCAGAGAGTCTTGTAACTAAAAAACTAAAAAAGACTAATTATCAAAATTTAAATGATAAAAGAGATGAATCACAATACTCAATGTTAAAACGCCTTGAGTTGACACTAGATATGCATAAAGAAATCATTTCGTATTGTAAAAAAAGAAAAATAGAGTTTCTTTCGTCAGGGTTTGATATTGAAAGTTTAGATTTGCTTTCAGATTTAGGCCAAAAAAAATTTAAAATACCTTCTGGAGAAATTACTAATTTACCTTATTTAAAACATATTGCAAAAATTGCAAATTCAATAATTTTATCCACTGGTATGTCAAATTTAAATGAAATAAGGGATGCAATAGATATTTTAGAAAAGAATGGAGTAATTCGAAAAAAAATGACAATTTTACATTGTACATCAGAATATCCAGCACCATTTAATGAGGTTAATTTACTTTCGATGAATACAATTAAAAAAGAATTCGATGTTTCAATTGGTTATTCTGATCATACAAAAAATATTGAAGTTGCAATAGCAGCGGTGGCTTTAGGCGCAAATATTATCGAAAAACATTTTACCTTAAAAAAAGAATTGCCTGGCCCTGATCATAGAGCAAGTTTAGAGCCTAATGAATTTAAAAATATGGTTGATGCAATAAGAAATATTGAAGCAGCTATGGGTTTAGCTAATAAAAAACCCACTAAAAGTGAAAATAAAAATAAATTGTTAATAAGAAAATCTATTGTAGCTAAAAAAACAATAAAATTGGGCGAAACTTTAAATGTCAGTAACTTAACAATAAAAAGGCCAGGAACAGGAATTTCTCCAATGCAGTTGAATAAGATTCTTGGACGTAAGGCTATTCGTAAGTTTATTAAAGATGAATTAATAGAGATATGAAAAGGAAATCATATTTTAGAAAGATTTGTGTAGTAACTAGTAGTAGGGCAGATTATGGTTTACTGAAATCAGTAATTAGTTGTTTAGATTCTGACCCAAAATTTAATTTGCAATTAATAGCTACAGGTATGCATCTTCTGCCTAAATTTGGAAATACTTATAAAGAAATTGAAACTGATGGATTTAAAATAGATTATAAGATAAAAATGCTATCAAATTCTGATACTGCAGAGGCAATTATAAAATCAATGGGTAAGGGATCAATAAACTTTGCTGATGTTTTAGTTAAGATAAAGCCTGATTTAATTATTGTTCTTGGTGATCGTTTTGAAATATTAACTGTAGTATCGTCAGCCCTTATAGCAAGTATTCCAATTGCTCATTTACACGGTGGTGAATCAACTGAAGGTTTAATTGATGAGGCAATTCGACATTCAATTACAAAAATGTCACATTTACATTTTGTAGCTACTGAAAATTATAGAAAAAAAGTTATTCAATTAGGAGAACAGCCAAATAGAGTTTTTAATGTTGGTGGATTAGGTGTTGATAGGATAAAAAATACAAAACTTTTAAATAAAAAAGAAATAGAAAAAATACTAAATTTTAAATTTGCTAATAAAAACCTTTTAGTAACTTTTCATCCTGTAACTCTTGAGAAAAATAATGAAGAGAGACATTTTAAGCAGCTACTTTTAGCTTTAAAATTATTAAAAGATACTAATATAATATTTACTTTACCTAATGCTGATAAAAATGGTCAGATTATAATAAAATTAATTAAAAATTTTGTTAGAAAAAATTTAAATGCAAAATCATTTTCATCATTAGGTCAATTGAATTATTTATCATGTATTCAATTTATTGATGGAGTAATAGGAAATTCTTCAAGCGGACTTCTTGAGATACCAACTTTTAAGAAAGGTACAATCAATATTGGTGAAAGGCAGAAAGGGAGAGTGCAGGCATCAAGTATTATTAATTGTAGGCCAGAAAAGAGAAGTATTGAGTTGGCAATTAAGAAATTATATTCAAAAAAATTTAAACTTCAATTAAGAAAAACTATAAATCCATATGGTAATGGCGGTGCAACTAAAAAAATTATAAAAGTTATTAAAAATTTTAATCTTGATGGTATCTTAAAAAAAGAATTTTATAATTTAGACTAATAATGAAAATAATCTTAATTGGAGCAGTTGATTTTTCAAAAAGTGTATTTGAAAAACTAATATCTTTAAATGCAAACATTGTTGGAGTTTGTACTTTAAAAAAATCTAAATTTAATTCTGATCATTATGACCTTAAATCCATATGTAAAAAATATAAAATTGATTGTAGGTATTCAAAAGATATAAATTCTCGAGATGAGATTAAATGGATAGCAAATAAAGAGCCAGATATTATTATTTGTTGTGGCTGGTCAAGAATTCTCAGTAAAAAAATTTTAGATTTACCTAGTTATGGCGTTATTGGATATCATCCATCAAAACTTCCATTTAATAGGGGTCGACACCCTTTAATTTGGGCATTAGCTTTGGGATTAAAGAAAACTGCAAGTACATTTTTTATAATGAATGAAGATGCAGATACTGGAGATATAATTTCTCAGAAAGATATCATGATTTCAAAGAAAGACGATGCGAAAAGCCTATATATGAAGATAACAAGAACAGCAATGAAACAAATTTCAGAATTTTTCCCAATTTTAATTAAGGGCAAATTGAAGATAAAGAAACAAAAAAATACTTTATCTAATACTTGGAGAAAAAGATCAGATTTAGATGGAATCATTGATTGGCGAATGAGTGCAGATTCAATAAATAATCTTGTTAGAGCATTAACTAAACCTTATATCGGAGCACATTTCAAGTACAAAGGAAAAGAAATTAAAATTTGGAAGGTAAAGGTTATTAAATTGAATCGAAGTAATGTAGAGCCAGGAAAGATTTTTATAAAAAATTCAGATCTTTTAGTAAAGTGCGGTGAAAATGCTATAAAACTTATTGAAACAAAACCATTAATTAAACTAAATGAAGGTGATTATTTATGAAAACACTAATTGTAGCTCCTCATCCTGATGATGAAACTCTTGGAGTTGGAGGAACGATACTTCGAAAAAAATCAGAAGGCGAAACTGTTGCATGGTTGATAATAACAAATATGTCAATTTCTGAAGGCTGGACGGAGCAACAAATTAAATCTAGAAAAAAAGAGATTGATAAAATCTCTAAATTCTATAATTTTGATAAAGTTTTTGAATTAAATCTTCCAACTACAAAATTGGATACTATATCGATGTCGGATTTGACATCAAAAATTTCAGAATGTTTTAAATTTTTTGAGCCTGAAGAAATATATATTCCTCATAACGCAGATGCTCATTCTGATCATCGAATAGTATTTGATGCTGTAATTTCTTCTTCAAAATGGTTCAGATTAAAAAGCGTTAAGAAAATTTTGGCTTACGAGACATTATCTGAGACTGGTTTTGGATTATCAAGAACTAATAACTTTTCACCTAATGTATTTGTTGATATTAGTTCGTTTATAAAATATAAAATAAAAGCTATGAATATTTATAAATCAGAATTAGGACTTCCTCCTTTTCCTAGATCTGAAGAAAATATTAAAGCGCTCGCACTTATTAGAGGTTCAGAATCGGGATATTTAGCTGCGGAAGCTTTTGAATTATTGAGAGAAAGAATTTAATTAAAAATTTATATGAGGAAAATGAAAAATTGAAATCATCGGAAAACTTTTGGAATAAAGCAATTTTAAATAAAGATTCTTTAATTCAAGATGCCATCACTAATTTAAATGAAACAGGGTTAAAGATTATTCTTGTTGTTGATAATGATAATTTTTTTGTTGGAACTATTTCTGATGGAGATATTAGGCGTGGTTTATTAGAAGGGTTTAATATTAAGGATCCTATAAATAATATTATTCATTTCGAAGCTTTAGTTGTTCCACCTGAATTTAAAAAAGATTCAGTGTTAAAACTTATGGAATTAAATAAAATTTCTCAAATTCCAATAGTAAATGATAAAAAAACTATTGTAGGTCTTTATACAAGAGAAAATATAGCTGATAGCAATGAAATAGATAATATTATGGTAATTATGGCAGGTGGTATAGGGTCTCGTTTGCTTCCATATACTGAGAATTGCCCAAAACCTATGCTTAAAGTATCTGGTAAGCCAATTTTAGAGCATATTATAGACCGTGCAAAATTAGAAGGATTTAGGCATTTTGTAATCGCTATAAATTATCTTGGCGATATGATTAAAGCCTATTTCGGATCTGGTGAAAGAATGAATATTACCATTGATTATATTGAAGAAGATAAGCCATTAGGAACTGTTGGCGCTTTGAGTTTAATGGATAATAATTTTAAAGGTTCATTTATTGTTACTAACGGAGACGTTATTACTGATATCCGTTATGCTGAACTATTAGATTTTCATGATAACCATATGGCAGAGGCGACTATGGCTGTTAATGTTCATGAATGGCAAAATCCATATGGCGTAGTTGATATCGAAGGTATTGAGATAAAGGGATTTGAAGAAAAACCAATAAATAAAACACACATAAATGCAGGTGTTTATGCCCTTTCAAAAAATGCACTTAATTTTTTAAAAAAAAATTCTCATTGTGATATGCCTATCTTATTTGATTTATTAAGGAAGAGTAAGAAAAGAATTATTGCCTATCCAATGCATGAGCCATGGCTTGATGTTGGTAAATTGAACGATTTAAAAAAAGCAAATAAAAAAAATGAATAAAATGCAATATCAAGGAACAATTGATAAAGAAGATTTTATAAGAATGTTAAAGGAATTCTATGGATCTTAAAAATATATTAATTGTTGGGCTTGGAAGTATTGGTTTAAGACATTTACGAATTGCTAGAGAAATTTTTCCAAAAAGTAGAATTGCTATTTTACGCCATCAAGAAACTAAGGTAATTCCAAAAGATGCTAATAAAGTATTTCATACTTTAAGCGATGCAATTCAATTTAAACCCCAAATAGCTATTATTTGTTCGCCTGCATCAATTCATATTCAAATATCTATGGCTTTAGTGCAGGAAGGAGTTCATGTGTTAATTGAAAAACCAATATCTAATAAAAAAGAAGGATTAGAAGAATTAAATAATGAAGCAGTTAAAAATAATTGTGTGTTAATGGTTGGTTATAATTTACGATTTCTTTCTTCATTAAATAAATTTAAGAACTTAATAGATAATAATTTTATTGGAGATCTTTATTCTGTGAGGAGTGAAGCAGGGCAATACTTACCAAGTTGGCGAGATAAAGATTATAGAAAGACCGTTTCAGCTAAAAAAAGTCTTGGGGGTGGTGTTTTACTTGAACTTAGCCATGAATTAGATTATTTAAGGTGGATTTTTGGAGACATAGAATTTGTTCAAGCTCAATTAAGCAAGCAAAGTGCACTGGATATCGATGTGGAAGATACTGTACATACTATTATGACATTTAAAAAAAATTATAAAAATATCAACTTAATAGCTTCATTAAGTTTAGATTTTATTAGACACGATAAAGTTAGAATATGTCACGTGATTGGCGACAAAGGAAGTTTAAGATGGAATGGGTTGACTGGGGATATTGATTTATTCGAATTAAATAGTACAGAATGGAAAAATATATATAAAGATGAGATTAATTTAGACCAAAGCTATAAGAAGGAATGGTTACATTTTATTGAATGTATAAATAAAAAAGAATATCCGAGAATTTCCTTTCAAGATAGTGTTGAGGTTTTGAATATTATAGATAGTATTAAAAAAGCTTCTTCTTCTGGAAAGAGGGTCAAGGTTAAGTGAGTATCGTAGCCTTTATATTTGCAAGAGGTGGCTCAAAAGGGTTTCCTAATAAGAATATTAAAATTTTAAATAGAAAACCCCTTATAGCTTGGTCAATTGAACATGCGAAGGCAGTAAATAGGATTGATAGAGTTATAGTTTCAACAGATTCAGAAGAAATAGCTGAAATTGCAAGAAAATACGGTGCTGAAGTACCATTTATAAGGCCCGTAAATTTAGCAACTGATGAATCACCAGAATGGCTTTCTTGGCAGCACGGTTTAAAATATCTTAAAAATAGCGATGGGTATCTACCTGATTTAATGTTATCAGTTCCGACTACTGCACCATTAAGGGATGTAGAAGATATTAATAAAGTTATTGATGAGTATCAAGGAAATAAAACCGATATTGTAATTACTGTTACTGAATCATATCGAAGTCCATTTTTTAATATCGTTAAAAAGGGGGCTGATGGATATGTTGATTTATTTATATCAAGTGAGAAAGATTTAAGTAGAAGGCAAGATTGTCCCAAAACATTTGATATTACAACTGTTGCTTATGCAGCAAAACCATCTTTTGTTTTAGAGAAAAAGAATATGTTTGAAGGTCGGGTAAGGCAGGTTGTTCTGCCAAAAGAAAGATCAATAGATATTGATACATTATTAGATTTTGAACTTGCTGAATTTATGTTCCAAAAAAAGGGTTAGAAGATTGACAGAAATTAAAATGAATAGCTTAAAGACCGAGTTAAGAATATGTGAGTGTTGCGGGAGTGATGACTTAGAGTTGATGTGGTCCAGTAAAAGTATCGTTGTTAGGAGACTTTATACTTGGGAATTTCCAGTAAATATTTCAATTTGTCGCAATTGTGGATTTTGTTTTGCTTCACCGAGTCCAAATAATAATGATTTAATGAAATATCATGAGGATGGAAATGTTGGGTTTAAGGGAATAAATTTACCATATTCGATTAAAGAAAGACTTCGCATTCTGGATAAATATAAAGTACCAAACGGGATATTTGTGGAAATTGGAGGTAATGATCCAGGTGAGTTTCATGAAAAATTAAAACAATATTTTAATCAATTAATCTCAATTGAAGTAACTAAAGATTTAAAAGATAAATCTATTGATATCAATACTTTAGAAGGTTCAGTTGATGTAATATCTCATTATGATGTTTTAGAACATGTATTGAATGTTAAGCAATTTTTATCGAATTGTTACAGAGCTTTAAAACCAGGCGGAGTTATGATTTGTGAGGTGCCTAATTTATTGCTTTATCCAGATAATCTTCTGTTACAAGAATTTGAACATGTGAATCATTTTACAATATCTTCATTAAGTTTGATTGCGGAGAAGGTTGGTTTTAGTTTAATTGAGTTTGATAATGTTTGCAGCAGACCTTATGGGTTTGTAGCAATATTTAAAAAAGATGTAATTGGTAAATCTTCAGCAAAAGTAAACGTAAATGAATTTTCAGAAGCTAAAAAATCAATAATTGGTGGTTTAAAGCAACTTACTCAAAATGATATTCAAATT
>MDSV01162906.1_pt1 | contig 19619 bp, 21 predicted proteins | sample 810851 | NCBI WGS metagenome assembly MDSV01 (sample SAMN05326640, study PRJNA326480) | marine metagenome | isolation source: seawater | place: Atlantic Ocean: North East | collected 2012 | reverse complement strand
TTGCCGCCGTTAACGTAGTCTTTCCGTGATCTACGTGTCCGATCGTTCCCACGTTTACGTGGGGTTTAGTTCGCTGAAAGGTCTCTTTTGCCATTTTATATCAGTATTAATTGAACGATTTATGAATTTATTTACATGAGCCGATAGTCGGAATTGAACCGACGACCCCTTCCTTACCATGGAAGTGCTCTACCCCTGAGCTATATCGGCCGATGGAGCGGGCGACCGGGTTCGAACCGGCAACATTCAGCTTGGAAGGCTGACACTCTACCAATTGAGTTACGCCCGCTAGGGTGCGTGTGGGGAGAGCAGGATTCGAACCTGCGAAGTCGTAAGACAACAGATTTACAGTCTGCCCCAGTTGGCCGCTTTGGTATCTCCCCATCGGTGTAATTCTGCGCGAATTGCCGAAGCATTTCCGCTTAAATTACTGTACGTCAATATTTTCAATGAACGAGCCAGTGACCGGATTCGAACCGATGACCGACGGTTTACAAAACCGTTGCTCTACCAACTGAGCTACACTGGCTTTTTTAGAAAGACGTTTAAAATACCGTAAACCGTTGGAATTGTCAATACTAAAACACTAAAATTTTATCTTTTTTACCAATAACGGTTTCTATCAACCCGAAGAGGAAATCCTTTGCAAGCTTAAAAAATGAGCCCACACACTACCGCTTACTTACTCTTGATTTTTTCGTCGTATGTACATGAAGCCTAACAGCGCTAAAAAGGCCAATAATACCAAAATAAGCTGACTATATGCTTCCAAATAAATACCCACCCGTCGCCAATTATCACCCAACCACCAACCACCATATATAAGGACTCCATTCCATAACATAGAACTAACGCTAGAACTGAGTATTGTCGGCCAGATAGGCAGTTTACTTGCCCCTGCAGTCAGCGCTATAACCGAGCGAGTGCCTGCAAGAAAGCGGTTGCTTACCACCACCCATTGCCCATAACTACGCATCCATTCCTTACCCTTACGCAAGTAGGACGGATTAGCAAATCTCAAAATTAGTTTCGCTAATACTTTCTTTGCAGAACTTAAGAACCCTTCTGAAGAATCATTTTCGAGACCATTTTCTTGTTTAATTGCTCCAATGGTTGATGCTAACAGCGGCCCACCTAAGTAACTCCCCATTTGATACATCGTTATAAAGCCCAAGACCGAGGTTATGACGGTCCCTAACCAAAGACCCAAGCCATTTATGCTTCCTAAAGAGATTAAATATCCCCCAAATGCTACGATAACATCACCAGGTACAGGGGGTACAATATTTTCCATGTAGGCTATAAAGAATAAAAGTAGGTATATCAGAATAGGGGGTACTTGGCCAATAAAATCGACTAGGGTATTGATTACATCTGCCATGTTATGGAGCCTTTATTGATGAACAGTGGTAATTCACCATACCGACTGGGGAATTAGCTGTTTTTTTTTATTAACACTGTAGCCATGACTGCTGCGCCTTCTTCTCGGCCAATAAAACCCATTCGTTCAGAGGTTGTTGCTTTGATCGAAACCTGATTTAATTCTACTGCAAGAATAACAGCAATTCGCTCTCGCATAGCAGGGATATAAGGCAACAATTTTGGGCGCTCCATTACTATAGTAGCGTCTATATTCCCTAAGCTAAACCCACCACCACCAACCAACTCATACGCCTTGGCCAACAATAGCGCACTGTCAGCACCCTTATACGCCGGATCCGTGTCTGGGAAATGAGTACCAATATCTCCTAAAGCTAGGGCTCCAAGTAAGGCGTCAGTTATAGCATGCAAAAGCACATCTGCGTCAGAATGACCATGTAAGCCCATTGTATAAGGAATTGTAATTCCTCCCAATATCAGCGGACGATCGTCCGACCATTTATGCACATCATAGCCAAAACCAACTCGAATATCCATAGCTATTGTGGTACGTCAAAGGATCCTTCTTCTAAAATCATCTCAGCCACCCTTAGGTCTATAGGGAAGGTGATTTTTAAGTTTCTTCTATCACCTGCAATTACTTTAACCTTCCCGCCTATCCGTTCCACCAAGGATGCATCATCTGTTCCGAAATAGTCCTCAGCGATGGCCTTTTTATATGCTCTCTCAAGTAATGGCCTCTGAAAGATTTGGGGCGTCTGCGCCTGCCAAATTGTGCTTCGCTTAGGGGTTTCTTGTATGAAGCCTTTTGCATCGACACGTTTGATGGTGTCTTTGGCAGGAACAGCAACAATGGCGGCGCCATGATCCCTTGCTTCGGTGCAGCATAATTCTACTAAGGAAGTTGTGATGAAGGGCCTGACTGCATCATGCACGGCTACCATATTCACATGATCATCGAGTGACTGAAGCGCATGATGTATAGAAAATTGTCGTTCTGACCCGCCTTCAACCACATCTACCGTGATAGTGTCACTTTTAAAAGATGAAGCAATACTTTGTGCTTGGGACATCCATTGATTGGAGGTGGCAATAACAATTTGAACTAAGCCGTCTACCCTTAAAAAATTACGAATGGTATGCTCTAAAATAGTTGCCCCTTTTAGCCGAAGATAAGGCTTTGGAGTTTCCGTTCTCATGCGACTACCTGTTCCGGCGGCTGGTAATATAACGGCTAGTTTTATCATACATCTACCTTGTTAAATGACCATCACGGCATCGCCGAAGGAAAATAACCTATAGTTATTTTCTTTAGCTTCTTCGTAAGCTTTCATAAGCAAATCGTAGCCTGCAAAAGCGGCACCCAACATTAGTAGGGTGGATTCTGGACGATGGAAATTGGTAATAAGAGATTCAGTTATCTTGAACTGATAAGGAGGATAAATGAATTTATCGGTCCAACCCGTACCCTGCTTACTCATTCCACTGGCCATGACACTCGTTTCAATCGCACGAACTACACTAGTACCCATGGCAATTACTTTATGTTTTTTACTTTTAAGAGCCACGTTTATTTGGTCAGATGTATCCTGTGAAATAAAATAGTTTTCAGAATCCATGCGGTGTTTTGTTAGATCTTCCACCTCGACATTTCGGAATGTACCCCAACCAATGTGAAGTGTGATAGGCAGTAAATGTACTCCTTTGGCTTTTATTTTCTCTAGTAGATCCTCGGTAAAGTGCATACCCGCCGTAGGAGCGGCTACTGCGCCACGTTCGGAAGCGAATACCGTCTGATATCGCTCTTTATCTTCGTCAACTGGCTCACGCTCGATGTATGGTGGCAAAGGCATTTTACCCAAAGAATCCAATCGTTCATACAATTCATGATTGGGTCCATCAAATAGAAACCGAATCGTTCTCCCTCGGGAAGTGGTGTTATCCACCACTTCGGCCATCAATTCATCTTCCCCTTCTCCAAAATATAACTTGTTTCCAATTCTAATTTTACGAGCAGGTTCTACGAGCACATCCCACAACATATTCTCAGGCTGTAGCTCTCTTAGCAGAAAAACCTCTATATCAGCTTCGGTTTTTTCTTTCTTACCATTCAAGCGAGCAGGAAATACTTTTGTGTTATTGTACACTAACACATCGCCTTCATTCAAATATTCATGTATATCTGAAAAATTTCGGTGTTCAATGGTTTGTTCAGCCCTGTTAAGAACCAATAATTTCGCACTATCTCTTTCTTTAAGTGGTGCGTCTGGGATATTTAAACCTTCTATTTCGTATCTAAAATCGGTAAGTTTCATTCCTTGATTTTTACTTCTTGAGCCTTAATATTGTTCAATGCCTCTCCCTTTTAAGCTGCTGGAATAGGGAATACAAATGAAGCACTATTTCATCATTCAAAAGAGAGAAAATATACTATTTTTGAGGTCTAGAAGCAATTTCAAATAACCATAGTTTAGGTTTATTATTTAGAGACTATTCATTATAATGTATAGAGAATTATATTCGTTCGGGTATACTGTTAAAAGACCTATTAGCAATATTATGAAACCACTTACTTTTTCACTAGCACTAGTTATCATTCTTGGAATATCTTTGGATACTCAAGCACAACTGCGCAAAAACTTACCCACCCGATATGATTATTCAGGACCGATTATCAATCGCACTACCCCAACTGTTCAGCACAGCTTGAATCAATTTTTCCAAAAAATTAATGTGCAAATGTCTCACTCGTATGAAATGAGTTTTGCAGCGCATGGCGGAGGAGTTCAAAATATCAATGCATATACAAATACTCTCCAATTTGCGTTTAGTCCTAAGCTACAAGGTAAAGTGGATGTATCTTTCTTACATTCACCTTTTGGCAGAAACACCCCTGGCTTTGGTTCGAATAACAATGGAATTCAACAAGGTTTCAGCCCACAAGTGATGATCCGGAATGCGGAACTAAATTACCAGATTTCTGATAAAGCTTTTTTAAAAGTACAGTATCAACAGTTACCTAATATAATGGGGTACAACCCCTATTCTGGATTTAACCCGTATCGATCGTATGGGATGTGGTACTAGAAAAATTACATGAGTCAGACGCCCAGAGAATCCTCTTCTAATACTCTTTATTTGCATGCGGCTATTGGCTTTTTAAGTCTTCTACTAGTCATTTTGTTACTAGCCGTATTCACCAGAGTACTGTTCCCAAGAATCCAAAATGAGAGAACAGAGCAAAGTGCTCAACTTATCAGTGATATCATACAAATTGAAGTGCTTAATGGGTGTGGAGTATCTGGTATTGCTAATGCCTATACCTCGGTGCTTAGAAAAAATGGATTCGATGTCGTTGAAACCGGTAACTTTGACCATTTTGACGTAAAAAATACCATGATTATATCCCGTAGCCGAGTCATGGCAAATGCTTATCGCGTGGCTGATGCTTTAGGTGTAGATCCCCTCCATGTAATTCAAGAGGAATCTACAGATTTCTTTCTAGACGTTACCGTTGTAATTGGCCAAGATTACGAATCGCTGAACACAGATTAACTATGACAAAAATAGAAAAACCCGCTAACAACCAATTTATCGAGGCAACTCCAGATTCCAACACCCTAGTAACCCACATTATTGAGGGTATGGAAAGTAAAAAAGCCAAAGATATTACGGTATTAGACATATCAGCTCAAACTACCCTAGCGGATTTCTTTGTGATTTGCACAGGTAATTCTGATACCCAAATTAAAGCCATTGCTGACGCTGTAGAGGCTGAAGTACAAGAAAAAATAGACGCTAAGGCATGGAAAAAAGAAGGCCTACAAGCTCGATCTTGGATTATCCTAGATTTTATCCACACAGTGGTTCACATTATGACAGAGGAAAAGAGAAGTTTCTATAATTTAGAACTCATGTGGAACGACGCTAAAGCAACCTATATCAAATCCGAAGGGTAAAAAAATGGGATTCCGAATCTTAGTTACGGAACCTATCCAGGCGTCAAATATACATTTTCTCCAGACCGTGGGTGAAGTTACTGTGGGTGAACAAGGACAATTTCTGACCGAGGAGTCATTGCTCGAAGTAATTGGACATTATGATGCCTTACTATGCATGCTATCTACCCCGGTTACATCTAGGGTATTGGAAGCAGCGCATCAGTTAAAAATTGTGGCAAATTTTGCTGTAGGCTACAACAATATTGATGTTCAAGCCGCCCACCGCTGTAATATACATGTAGCTAATACACCTGATGTATTGACTGAATCGTGTGCAGATTTTACAATGGGTCTATTATTGGCGACCACCCGTCGATTTAACAAAGCCGAGCAATACCTTAGGGATGGGCTCTTTACCCAATGGGAACCATTGGGATTTTTAGGTATGGAACTCTCGGGCAAAAAACTTGGCATTATAGGAATGGGACGCATAGGTCAATCTTTTTCAAAAAGAGCGCAGGCATTCGGGATGGAGATTTACTATCATAACCGCACCAAGGTTGCTCCCTCCGTTGAACAGACTCTTCAAGCAAGTTATGTAGAAGATCTAGATACTCTACTAAGCAGATCGGACGTCGTTAGTCTGCATTGTCCCCTTCATGAAAGTACACATCATCTCATCGACGCCCAACGCCTTAGCTTAATGCAAGAACATTCCATTCTTTTAAATATTTCCAGAGGACCTGTTATAGATGAACAGGCGTTAGCACAAGCACTGCATCAGGGGCAGATTGGCGGGGCAGGTATTGATGTGTATGAATTTGAGCCAACCGTTCATCCCGATTTACTCACCGCACCTAATTGCACACTGCTTCCCCATATTGCAAGTGCTACGCACGAAACGCGAACAGCTATTGGGGAATTAGCTGCTAGCGCTATCGCTGGTGTGCTTTATCAGAAAGACCTGAGTGAAATCCCCAACCTAATCTCCGCTTTTTAAGAATATTACCCATGTCCTTTACAATTAGTTCGGTACAAAAAGAAGCGGGTATGCTTGGCAAAATTGGTGGGCCTGTTGTAGGAACTCAACTACTCGGTATGGGTTTAAATGTTACCGATACTATCATGGCCGGTCAACTTAGCGCTGCGGACCTAGCTGGTGTAGCAGTAGGGAATGCTCTTTATCTGCCGGTACTCATGTTTGGAATCGGAACACTTGTAGCTATAAATCCAGTAGTTTCACATCATATAGGGGCTAAACGATTCGATGAAATAGGGAAAAGTGCCCGACAGATGTTATGGTTAGTGGCATTGATTGCCATACCTTCTTTTTTTCTTGTTCGTTGGCTTCCTCAGTTAATGCCAGCTGTAGGGGTAGATCCAGAAATCATCCCCCTAGCAACTGACTTCATGTTGGCCGCTTCTTGGGGAATCCCCGCCTATTTCTTGTTTTCAGGCTTTCGTTATTTCAGTGAAGGATTAGCCTATACGAGGCCAGCTATGTTTGTGGCTTTAGGCATGCTTGTTGTCAATATTCCAGCGGACTACATATTAATGTATGGGGCCTTCGGACTCCCTCAATTGGGTGCTGAAGGTACAGGATACGCCACATCGCTCGTGCAATGGTCCGGTGGACTTGCAATGATACTGTTTACTGCGAAGTTCAAAACCTACCGCCGTTTTAATATTTTTGTCCGAACTAAAGGACCCGATTGGGGTCGCATTGCTGAATTGTTAAAAATTGGCATACCAAATGCCATGAGTACTACAATGGAAGTACTTCTATTTGCTGCTGTCAGCGTTCTTATGGGTACCCTAAGTGTTCAAGCTTCTGCTGCCCACCAGGTTGCCATTAATATTGCTGCTACCGTATTCATGATTCCTTTAGGATTATCTCTAGCCATTTCTCAGCGAGTTGGTGTTTCTATGGGTAAAGGACTTTTGGAAGAGGCACGCTTTAGAGGGTTTACTGGAACCGCTGTTTGTACTGGAGTTACTAGTATTACTGCTGCAGTACTCTTCATTTTTCCAGAAACCATCGTAAGTGTGTACACTCATGATGTAGAAGTCATTAACCTAGCAGTGAGTTTGGTCTTTTTTGCGGCCGTTTTTCAACTCTCCGATGGTTTACAAGTGGGTGCTTTTGGAGCCCTTCGAGGGTTAAAAGATACTCGTATGCCTATGATATTCAACTTGATTTCCTACTGGTTTATTGGTTTTACTATGGGTTATTATCTGAGTTTTAATGTAGGATACGGTCCTCAAGGATTATGGATAGGACTTATTGCAGGCTTAAGTACCGCCGCTGTGTTACACAACACACGGTTCCATCTTTTAACCCGAAATAAAAACTAACTAAGAAGCCGAACCAATAGCTAAGCTTTATTGTAGTAGTACTATGTCTAGTTATATTCACTATATAGAAACATCCATCCCTGCATCTCGGGGTAATCAACGCGAACTGTTAGATCGACTAAAGAATTTGCATCAGGATAACCGAAAAACTCAGGCAATCCTGCATAGGATTTATATTCAATCAGGAATAGAACATCGGCATACCGTGTTGGAAGACTATTTCTCTGAAGACTCTAACAGCTTTTTTCATCGCTCTTTTGATCCAGCACAAATACCCAGCACTGGTGAGCGAAATAAAAAATATAAGTCTGCTGCAAAGAAGCTTTTTTTAGAAACTGCTAGTGCATTAAATGAGAAGCACAAAAAATCTGGCCTTCCGGCAATAAGTCATGTAATAACGGTTTCATGTACGGGTTTTTTTGCTCCCGGTCCTGATTACGAAATCGTTAAAGAGCTAGGTTTAGCTTCAAGTGTTGAACGCTACCATATAGGCTTTATGGGATGTTATGCCGCTTTTCCAGCACTTCGTATGGCACAGGCTTTTTGTGATCAAGATTCTAAGGCTGTGGTACTCATTGTTGCTACTGAACTTTGCTCCTTGCACTTTAATCCTAAAACCGACCCCGATACCTTAATAGCTGGTTCCGTTTTCTCGGATGGATCTGCAGGTGTCCTAGTCTCGGCAAAGAAACCAAGTACCTCTGCCTTTCGAATAGAAGCTTTTGCCAATGATTTAGCATATGAAGGAGAACGAGATATGGCTTGGACTATAGGGGATACAGGCTTTGATATGACCTTATCCTCTTATGTACCGGATATAATTAAGAATAATTTGAATTCGATTACTGACCCCCTTTTTGCTAGTTTTGGATTAGGGATGGAAGATATTGGATATTGGGCAATACATCCTGGAGGTCGAGCTATTTTAGACAAAGTAGAACAGAGTTTTGAGCTCAACGACCAAGCCTTAGACGCATCTAGAATGGTACTTAAAAATCATGGTAATATGAGTAGCGCTACGATACTATTTGTCTTGGAAGATCTTCTCAAACGCCCACCCTCTCAGGCCCATATTCGCGATGGGCACGATACTGCATTAGCTATGGCTTTCGGTCCAGGTTTAAGTATAGAGACCGCATTATTACGTCGTATCGAATACAGATAGAAAATCTATGTTTACTCATTTGAGCCAACGACAAGCCCATCTCATCGAAAAAATGGATGCTACCAATGCCGATAGTGAGCAACTCAAACAGACCTATGCTGATTTCTATACTTTAAATAGATGGGTATCACAGTGGAATAGAGTGTATGCCAAGTATATTCGCCCTCATGCAATAGAAATACAGAAACAGGGAAAAATATTTCAAGTGCTTGATGTAGGATGTGGAGGTGGTGATATCGCCTTTTTCTTATTTCAATGGCTTAAAAAGGATGGGATTAGCTCACATATTACCGGCATAGATATTGATAACCGCGCTATAGCGTGGGCCAAGGCCAACCGGTCCGTACAACCTGAAACGGCGTTAGTGAACAAAAACAAGCCCATCGGGTTATTTTTTGAGTGCATATCTACAACTGAGTTGGCACATCGTGGGCATAAAGTAGACTTAGTCATGAATAATCATGTCCTACACCATATACCCTCAACAGAAATCACCCCATTTTTGACCGAATGTGCTGAACTAGGTACGAAAGTTATATGTAATGATTTAGAACGTAGTAGTTTAGCTTACACTCTCTTTAGTCTATGCCTATTTGCTTTACGATTTAGATCATCATTTATTTACCAAGACGGACGGACTAGTTTGAAGAAAAGTTTTCGAAAGAACGAACTAGATACTCTTAGCTCGGAGAGTTGGAAGGTAGAAAGATTATTTCCTTTTCGGCTGTTGTTAATATATGAGGGAGAACATGGCCGTGCCTAAGTCTCAAGTGGGAGAAAATAAAGCGCGGATTATAGTCGTTGGGGCAGGCCCAGTGGGCTTATTTCAGGCATTATCCTTGTACCTAAAAGGAATTGAATGTGTCATTATGGAAAAAAGAAGTGAGGCCATATCCGATACACGTTCGCTAGGTATCCACCCGCCATGTTTAGTTATGCTGGAAGAATTGGGACTATTGAGTCAGTTTTTAAAAAAAGGTATTAGAGTGGACAAAGGGATTGCACATAATGGAAGAAAAAAACTTGGAGAGATTAATTTTTCGACGACTCAACGGTCTGGGCAAAAGCATCCATACATTTTAATTCACCCTCAAAATGAAACCGAAGCTATACTAAAGAATGCCTTTAAGGAGCTTTACCCACATAATATTAAATATGGTTACGAGGTTACCAGTTACCGGGATAATGGGGACCATTTAGTTGTTTATTCACATAAAGTCCCGCATTCAACTGAGAATCAACTTACCGACTCACAAGAACATAGAACCCCCATTCTAATTGCTTGTGATGGGAAAAATAGCACCCTCCGAAGTATGGCGGGTATACCTTATAGGGGAAGTCCATATCCCGATTCTTACGCAATGGGAGACTTCCCAGACCCAGAATACCTTCCATCTCCCCCTTTTGTATACATCACTTCGGAGGGATTGGTGGAATCCTTTCCCATCGCCGATCAAAAAAGACGATGGGTTATTAAGACCGAACACTATCAATCAAAGCCACAACCGAAGTGGCTTAGTGAAGCCATTTATAAGCGGGTTGGAGAAAGACCCAATGCAGATTCTTGCTCAATGATTAGTAGCTTTGGTGTACAACACCACAGAGCAGCCTTTAGACAGAAAAATCGTTTATTCCTAGTGGGCGATGCCGCCCATGTTGTTAGTCCTATAGGCGGACAAGGAATGAATTTAGGATGGTTGGGCGCATGGCAACTGGCCAAAGATGTCAAGAAACTCAATAACAAAGGTGTACTGTATGAGCCCTCGGAAAATCCAATACCGCTCACTTCGTATTCGACTAATTTCGATGCGGTTGTAACTGAGGTAGCTAGGCGTGCTCACTGGAACATGAGAATGGGGCGAAAATCCAAGCTTCAATGGCTTAAACAGCTTTTCATCCAAATTCTACTATACATACCTGTCAGTTCGAGGAAACTAGCCGAACGGTTCACAATGAGCAATTTGCCAACCAAATAGTCCTAAATCCAACTTAAGTTGTTGGCGCTTTGGGACGTCTGCTTTCTTTAATTAGCTTGGTTTTTTTGAACGTAATCTAACAGTACGGTGTGTAAAATACCCCCATTGCGGTAGTAATCTACTTCAACTGGAGTATCTATGCGGCAGTCTGTGGTAAATTCAATAACCGTTCCATCCGTTTTGGTGGCAACAACATGAATTTCTTGTCGTGCTTGTACTGAATCATCCACTGCAACATCGAAATGCTCGGTACCATCCAACCTTAAACTATCGGCGGTTACTCCCTCTTTATATTGTAGAGGAAGTACTCCCATTTGTACTAGATTAGAACGGTGAATACGCTCATAGGATTCTGCTATAACTACTTTAACACCTAACAAGTTGGTACCTTTTGCAGCCCAATCACGAGATGATCCCGTGCCATACTGCTTACCAGCCAATGCCACAAGCGGGGTATTTGAAGCTTTATATTTTACAGAAGCTTCAAAAATACTGGTCACATCATTTTCAGGGAAATAGGTAGTAAACCCACCTTCAGTTCCTGGCGCTAGTTGATTTTTGAACCTAACATTGGCAAATGTACCCCGGGTCATGATTCGATCATTCCCTCTACGCGATCCGTATGAATTAAAATCAGCACTTTGTACCCCGTTTTTCTTTAAAAACAAACCTGCAGGTGCATCTTCTTTAATATTCCCGGCTGGAGAAATATGATCAGTGGTAATTGAATCACCCACCTTAACCAACGCACGAGCTCCCTTTATTGGCTGAATCGGGTGGTATTCTTCGGACATATTCATGAAGAAAGGAGGTTCTTGTATGTAGGTAGATGAATCCTTCCAGTCAAAGAGTTCCCCGCCACTCACTGGGATTTCTTCCCAAGTTGGTGATTCAAATACATCCTCATACATTTTATTGAACAAGTCTGGTCGTATGGCATTATCAAGCTCAGCTGCAATTTCATCTGTGGTTGGCCATAGTTCTTTTAGATACACCTCATTTCCGTCTTTGTCCCTACCAAGCGGTTCGGTTGCTAGATCTATATCAACGGTTCCTGCTAATGCATAAGCTACCACTAAGGGGGGTGAAGCTAAGAAATTGGCCTTCACATAGGGATGAATACGCCCTTCGAAGTTTCGGTTTCCAGATAACACTCCTGCTACAATCAAATCACCTTCCTTGACCGCCTTTTCTACGGGGGCAGGAAGTGGCCCTGAATTCCCAATACAGGTAGTACAACCGTAGCCTACTAGATTAAAACCTAAGGTGTCCAAGTATTCAGTTAGTCCAGCTTCATTCAAATATTCCGTCACGACTCGGGAGCCAGGTGCCAATGAGGTTTTGACATATGCTGGCACTTTCAAGCCTCGTTCTACTGCTTTCTTGGCGACAATACCTGCTCCCAACATAACACTTGGGTTGGAGGTGTTTGTACAACTGGTTATTGCAGCAATCACTACATCACCATGTTTCATTTCAATATCTTGGCCATTGCGGTACATCGCTTTGTTAGCTAGCTGATCTTGAGCTAGAGCAAAGCCCATCGTGGGATTGCCGCTCGTTAAAGCCGCCTCAAAAGTACGCTTCATATTACCTAATGTTATTCGATCATGTGGTAATTTTGGGCCTGCAAGCGAGGTTTCAACCGTACTTAAGTCCAACACAAGCGTGCTGGTAAAGTGAGGATCTAGTGTGTCATCGGTACGGAATAAACCCTGGGCTTTGTTATAGTACTCAACAAGTTGCACCAGTTCTTCTGATCGTCCAGTGCGCCGCATATACCGTAAGGATTCATGATCAATAGGGAAAAATCCCATGGTGGCTCCATATTCCGGCGCCATATTGGCTATGGTCGCCCGGTCAGGCAAACTCATATTGCTAATTCCTTCACCATAAAACTCGACAAATTTTCCTACTACACCATGCTTACGAAGCATCTGGGTGACAGTTAGCGTTAAATCAGTTGCCGTAACGCCCTCTCTAAGCTTCCCTGTTAATTTCATCCCTACTACCTCTGGAACTAACATGCTAATAGGTTGTCCTAGCATAGCTGCTTCCGCCTCAATACCTCCAACGCCCCATCCTAATATTCCAAGACCATTAATCATTGTAGTATGTGAATCAGTTCCTACCAAAGTATCTGGATACGCAGTAATGGACCCATCTTCCTCTGTTCTTGTAAATATTCCTCTCGCTAAATATTCCAGGTTCACTTGGTGTACAATTCCTCGCCCAGGAGGTACCACTCGAAAATTATCGAAAGCCTTTTGACCCCATTTTAAAAACTCATATCGCTCTCGGTTGCGCTCCATTTCTTTTTCGACATTATGCATGAACGCAAATTCTTGCCCAAACATATCTACCTGAACTGAGTGATCAATAACTAAATCAACAGGTACTTGGGGGTTTATGGCTTCAGGGTTTCCACCCATACGCTTAATTGCGGAGCGAAGAGCGGCTAAATCAACCACTGCAGGGACCCCTGTGAAGTCTTGAAGCACTACTCTGGAAGGCTTAAATGGTATTTCTCCCTGTGGATTTTCAGGCGCATAATTGGCCAGTGTTTCAATGTCTTTTGCTGTGACTAGATAATCATCATACTCACGCAGCACCGCTTCCAATAATATTTTTATTGAAAATGGCAGCCTATCAACTCCCTCATAGCCCATCTCTTTTAGTTTGGACAGACTAAACATATGTGCTGTGCCATTTCCTGTTTCAAATGCTACTCTTGTGTTCTTAAAATCGCTCATTTAGGAGTCTTTTTGTGAATGTGTTGGATGTATGTGATGATAAAATGGTAAGAGGCTAGCATCCGCATTTATTCAAGCCCATGCTTACCCATTACAGAATATAAATGTACGAATTTTTTCCCTATTTGGGGAAGTCCAACCTACCTTTTCGTGCGGCTTACTTTATAAGTAGCATTGTTTTTGTTATTCGCTCACCATCAAACTCTAAACTATACATATATAAACCACTCGATAACCTATCCAGACCGGCACTGAAACGGACTTCATGTGTCCCTGCTGAACGATATTCATCGATTATTATCTGTACTGAACGGCCTAGCATATCATAGACGGTTAGTCTCACCTTTGAAGCCTTTTCCAAACTAAAGGGAATTGTTGTGGTAGGATTAAACGGATACGGGTAATTGTTGCCAAGTTGAGTTTGGTATGGTTGGTCTGTGTTATTTAGGGGATTCTCGTTCAGTTCATTGGCCACTAGTACGTCTAAATTAGGTTCCCCTGGAGTTCCTCCATTTGCAGAAGCACTCCAAAATCGAGCCTGAGCATTGTCTAATAGTGGATGCACTAGGGCTAAACTAGCTCCTTGCCCATCTGCAGCGGTTGGCCAAGGAGACTAATCGTCATATCGGACTGAATCTACTAACTGTGCCTGTGCATTGAATAGTCGCAGTAACTCCCCAGAACCAGCAAATCCAAATCCAATTGGACCTTCTGCCACGCTGACCGTAGGATATGCTGCAGCAAAATCTTCTGGCTTTCGTACTAATACCCGAAAACCTCCTTCTGCCATCATACTTCCTGGAGCAAAGTAATACCAATGCGCATCGTCTGAATCTGAGAAAAACCAATAACTCATATCAACCGCATAATCATTAGGATTGTGTAATTCGACCCAGTCATCAGAATCCTGGGTAAATGCAACATTATAATGAATCTCGTTAATGACCACCTCACTGGTTTGTGTGGATGTAATAGGCTCGAATATGGCCTGAATCTCACTATTTTTGTCAAGCGTAACTCAAATGCCAGCGCTGTTGGATTGACTAAGACCCTCCCAACGCGCAAACCGGTATCCCGCAGCGGGTATAGCTCGAAGTTGGGCAGGTATACCTTTGTATAATAGCACATATTCATTGGTGTCACTTCGAACCCCTTCAACCCGAATAACTCCAGATTTTACACGGTTTACCCTTATGATAAGGCTGTGTAAGCCATTTGTATCGAAAAAACTCGACTGTTTAATAAGTAAAGACTGAGTATACTAATGCAATAGGCCATAAATTGATAAATTATATTGCTGATTCCATTTAATTATCTAACGCTAACTAAGAAAAGTATCTTTCATACAGCTTTATAATTATAATTGTTGATAAGTAGTTTTTTTTCCCGTAATTTTTATGCCTTTCTAAAAAAGCAACTAAACACAAATACTGTGGATACTTTAAGTTTCAAAACATACTCAGCTAAAGCCAGTGATATCGATAAGAACTGGGTTTTAGTGGACGCCGAAGACCAACCATTAGGACGACTGAGTAGTATAGTTGCGTCAATTTTACGTGGCAAAAATAAACCTACTTTTACTCCTCATATGGATACAGGCGATAATGTTATTGTAATTAATGCTGAAAAAGTAAAATTGACCGGCAAAAAAATGACGGACAAGATGTACTTCCACCACACTTTTTATCCAGGTGGTGAGCGATTTACAAGTGCCGAAGCAAAAATGGCAAAAAACCCAACATCATTGGTTACTATGGCTGTCAAAGGCATGTTACCAAAAAACAAATTGGGTAGAAAAATTTTAAAAAATCTACGTGTGTATGCCGGTCCTGTTCATCAGCATACTGCACAGAATCCTGAAATTGTAGAGCTCTAAACTATCATGGCCCAAGCAAATTATCTAGGACGAAGAAAAACCTCTACTGCTCGCTTATACGTTAAGCCAGGAACAGGTGTATTTATCGTTAACAACGTACCCATCGAAGAATATCTACCGGTAAAAGCTATGCGTAATATTGCTCTTTCACCGATGCACATTACTGAAATGGATGGACAATTCGACATCAAAGTTACCGTACGAGGTGGGGGAAAGGCAGGACAAGCTGGCGCTATACAGCATGCACTTGCACGTGCCATCGATGGGGAACAAGAAGGCATGCACTCACGTCTAAAAGAGCATGGGCTTCTAACACGCGACAGTCGCATGGTTGAGCGTAAGAAATACGGACAACCAAAGGCGCGTAAACGTTTCCAATTCAGTAAACGATAACCAGAACATAACAATAATTAGCCTGTACAAATTCTATATTCTACTGGTTGATTTTTGCGATTAGAGCTCAGCTCAACACACAAAAACACATGTGTGGTGATCTTTAACTAGGTGTTAACAGATAGAGTTGTTTATTCAACAATTTAACTCTGCTAATAGGTTTAAAGAGTTGATCCACACAGAGGAATAACCTAATACAATATATCATGCCTAAAGCAGCCTCCATTCAGGAACTACTTCAATCAGGTGCCCACTTTGGTCACTTAACCCGTCGATGGAACCCCAAGATGAAAGAATTCATCTTTATGCAACGCAACGGGATCCATATCATCGATTTAAAGAAGACACAAAATTATCTTCAAGAAGCCATCGACGAAATCCAGAATTTATCACGTGCTGGAAAAACTATTTTATTTGTAGGTACTAAAAAACAGTCGACCGAAATAATTCGTAATGAAGCGGTTAGATCTGGAATGCCTTATGTAACACACCGTTGGTTAGGCGGTATGTTAACCAATTTTACTACCGTTAGAAAAAGTATTTCTCGTATGGAAGAAATCGAGCGTATGAAAACAGATGGTACATTTGACGAGCTCACCAAAAAAGAGCGACTTATGCTTTCTCGTGAGCAAGAAAAACTTGAAAATACACTCGGTGGTATTGCTAACATGAACCGCCTACCAGGTGCTATTTTTGTCGTAGATATTCAGAAAGAACATTTAGCAGTAAGTGAAGCCATTAAACTGCACATTCCTATTATTGCCATGGTAGATACTAACAGTGATCCTGATGTTCCTGATTACATTGTTCCGTGTAATGACGATTCTGCACGAACTATTCAGCTAGTAACCTCACAGGTAGCCGACGCCATTATCGAAGGATCGGCTGAACGTGAAGCATATGAAGAAGAAGCATATATGGAAGAACTAGCCATGGATGCCAAAGAAGATTCTAATGAGGATCTAGAACCTAAAACCAAATTGCGTTCTCGCCGCAAGAAAAAAGATACCAGCAATCTTGAGACCTTAGAACCTCAAGACGCACCTTCTGAGAAGGCAGAAGACGCAACTATCTCTACAAATGAAGATACCTCAGATAAAGCGACTACCGAAGACAGCGCTTCAGAAGAAAAAGCGTAATTCACCAATTTAATCACCAAACTTTCAATCTTGGAGACATACAAATGAGCATTTCTGCCGCAGATGTAAAGAAGCTAAGAGACATGACCGGAGCAGGCATGATGGACTGTAAAAAAGCCTTGGCAGAAGCCGAGGGTGATTTTGACAGTGCTGTTGAGATTCTTAGAAAAAAAGGCCAAAAGGTAGCTCACAAGCGAGCCGATCGTGAAGCCAAAGAAGGGTTAATTCTCACACGAATTAGTGATGACGCCAAAAAAGCAGTGGCCATTGAGATTAACTGTGAAACCGATTTTGTAGCTCGTAACGAAGATTTTCAAGCACAAGCTGATACCTTCTTAAATGCAGCTTATGACAACGACACAGGGTCTGTTGAGGCATTATTAGCTATTAAAATTGACGGCCGTAGTATAGCCGATCATCTTCAAGACATGACGGGTAAAATTGGAGAAAAAATCCAAATCAGTACGACCATACTTACAACCACCGATGGCGCCATGGTTAGTTACATTCACCCAGGTAATCAATTGGGCGTACTTGTCGAATTCGACGGACCTTCTATCGACCCAGAAATCGGCAAAGATATTGCGATGCAAGTAGCAGCTATGAAGCCAATTGCCGTCACTGAAGCTGAAGTTGACGCCTCTGTTGTAGAGAAAGAATTGGAAATAGCCAAAGAACTTCTTATCAATGAAGGTAAACCAGAAGAAATAGCGGAAAAAGCTGCAAAGGGTAAGCTACGACGCTTTTATGAAGAGCTAGTTCTTCTGAATCAAAAATTTGTGAAGGATAATAGCTTGTCTGTTAAAAAATATTTACAGGATAACAACGCACCTCTTGTTGTATCCTTCCATCGAATTCAATTAGGCGAAGACGCTTAATTAAAATTTCAGTACATTAAGCTGACTTGATTTTCAAGTCAGCTTTTTTTTATCCTATAAATCCAAATAGCGTGGCAAATACATACAAACGCATACTTTTGAAGCTCAGTGGCGAAGCTTTGCTGGGAGAACAGGGACATGGTATCGATGGGAAAATTCTTCATCAGTACGCCAAAGAAATCAAATCTATCCATGAGCAAGGCATAGAAATCTGTATTGTAATTGGTGGAGGGAACATATTTCGCGGAGTGAAAGGAGCTACCGAAGGCATGGATCGTGTTCAAGGTGATTATATGGGAATGTTAGCAACGATGATTAATGCGATGGCACTCCAAGATGCGCTGGAACGTAGTGGGATAATGACTAGACTAATGAGTGCTATTCGAATGGAAGCTATTGCTGAGCCATTTATACGCCGAAGAGCTGTCAGACATCTCGAAAAAGGACGAGTCATCATCTTTGGTGCCGGAACCGGTAACCCCTATTTTACCACCGATACCGCTGGAGCCCTTCGAGCTATTGAGGTAGAGGCCGATGTAATACTCAAAGGTACTCGGGTTGATGGAATTTACAACGCAGACCCAGAAACTACTCCCGATGCTATTAAATTTAATACTATTACTGGCGATGAAGTCCTAAAAAGACGCTTATCCGTAATGGACCTCACGGCATTTACTCTATGCCGTGAAAACGAAACCCCCATTATCGTCTTTAATATGAATAAAGAGGGTACACTTAAGAAGATTGTCTGCGAAGGCAGTAATGATGGTACCACGGTGATTTGGTAATAAACTGTCCCACAAATTATTAAGATTTATACCACACATTTAGTATTTTCGAAGGTGGTATATGGCATACATCAACCCGTAGGGAGATATGTTAGGAAGGCGATACCATAATAACTCAGTTGAACAAAAACTTGGTAGGAGAACATTATGATTGCGGACGAACTGCAAGAAATAGTAGATGAAGCAGAAATGAAAATGGACGATGCGGTTCAATATTTAAAAAAAGAATTTTCGCATATTCGAGCCGGTAAGGCAAACCCCACATTAATCCAAGGTATTCATGTAGAATACTATGGTGCCCAAACCCCCCTTCAGCAATTGGCGAATATTTCAGCCCCTGAACCACGATTACTTTTAGTACAGCCCTATGATAAAAGTATTATAACAGATATAGAAAAAGGGATTATGTCCTCAGGTTTGGGACTCAACCCAATGAATGATGGTGATTTGATTCGTATACCTCTACCTATTTTAACCGAGGAGCGACGCAAAGAATTAGTAAAAGTGGCTAAGGATAAATCTGAACAAGCACGAATTAGCATTCGTTATGCACGTCGAGATGCCAATGATGCGGTGAAAAAAGCTGTCGAGTTCCATTCATTGCCCGAAGATTCTAAATTTGAGGCAGAAGCGGAAGTTCAAAAAGTGACCGATGGGCACACTAGCAATGTAGATCAACTATTGCAGCTAAAAGAATCGGAAATAATGACCGTCTAAATTTCTTGGCTTCCAAGTAAGCCAAGAGCCTAAGCCCCGTAAACGTTGTACATATCTGAACTAGAATTACAAGGATTTAAAAGTTTTGCTCATAAAACAAAAGTGAGCTTTGATAGTGGAATTACTTCCATTGTCGGGCCAAATGGGTGTGGCAAATCTAACATTGTAGATGCCTTACGTTGGGTACTGGGAGAACAGCGACCTTCGTTGTTGCGATCTTCGGCAATGAGTAATGTGATTTTTAATGGTACAGCCAAG
>MDSV01061815.1_pt1 | contig 19619 bp, 16 predicted proteins | sample 810851 | NCBI WGS metagenome assembly MDSV01 (sample SAMN05326640, study PRJNA326480) | marine metagenome | isolation source: seawater | place: Atlantic Ocean: North East | collected 2012 | reverse complement strand
TTAAGCTTACCTTCTGCTGAAGCACCGATTCCGTTATCAATTTCAATTTCAAAATTAACATCTTCCAAATCAATATTGCCGGACTTAATCTTATTAAATAAATCTAAATGTATTGTAGAAGGTCCCACGTCGAGTACCTGATTATTAAAGTATCCTCTTACAAAGGAAGGTTTTAAATTTCTTATTTGAGCATTTATATAAACTGTATCTTCTAACGATAATGTTTTTTTTAACCCTGTGTACTGAATCCTTGCAGTTAGATGAGTTACGTAGCTGTTTATTGTATCGTCAGACAGGGCTGAGCTATTATCTCCAGGTGTTTTATATCCCAATCCGTTAAAATCAAAATGATAGCTATTGATAGAATAGCTATTTGATAATGAGCTCATTCCTCCTGAATTTGCAGGGGGAACAACGGTATCCATTTTAAAAGGTAGTCCTGTCGTAGGATGAATTACGTTGGAAACCTCGTAAGTGATATAAATGGAGTCTTCTAAGCTTGAGTATATTTCAAAATACATTTCTCCCTTTCTTATGGTTGCGTCTTTAAAATCTACTCCAACTTCTTCTCCAAAATGGACTGTTTTTGTTTCGTCAATAATGTTTTGGTCGGGCCAAACAGCTTTGGCTTCAAAGGGCTTAATATCTTTAATAATTATTTCTGCCAAAATATATTGATTCGTATCGATAATAGTAATACCCGCAATTAATTCCAAATGAACCTCTAAATTTACAATTTCACCTACTAATTCAGAAAGTACAGTTTTATCATTTAAGAGAGTGGAATCAGTGGAAGATGTGTTTTTTGGTATTGAAGGAAAGGTGTTGGTTAATATTATTTCGCCCCCTGGTTGTGGAGCGTTACCCAGCTGCAAATCTACATCAGTCATGTCAAAATCTAATGCATTGGTTAGTGTTACCACAGCAACACCTTCCTTAATTTTAATTTCATCAAATAAACTATTATTTGAAATATAGAAAGATTGACCAGAAGCAGGATAAATACCCGAATATGAAAATTCAGCGGCTTGTCCATGTTTAGAATAGATATTCAATAACAAAGGATTTCCAGAATTCCTCATTATTTCTCCTAGAGTTATTTTATATTGAAACGTGTCACTTGGTAGTTCAAGTGATTGTAAACTAGATCCGAAATCAAACGAAGAATCTGGTAGTTTAATAAAACTGTCAGGATTCATTGAAAATAAATCAGATGAATAAACAATTTTTAATGATTTGTCTGAATCTATAAATATATTATTGGATGTATCTATTTTTAATAGGTCTTTAACTGAAAGTTCTGAATTAATAATTGGAATTATTAGGTTCGTTTCCCAGGTTGTTTTTTTGTCTTTTACACAAGAAAAAACAATTAAAAATGAAAATAAAATCAAAACAACTCTTTTCATAGTTGGCAAATTTACTATTTAAAGATAAATAAGTAAAGTCTTAACCTTAATGTTATATTGGAGTTGTCAAATACTTTGATTCGTTAATTAATAAATTAACTTTACAAAATGAGCAATTTTGATATCGGCAAAACCAATACATTGATAGCTGCGCGACAGGAACTTCAAGGTTTTTACTTACGAGGTGAAGACCCCTTTGACCAGGTCCTGTTGCCCAATGCATATGTTCCCAAAGATTTTAAAGTAGGTGACAAGATTGATGTGTTTATTTATTTGGATAACGAAGAAAGGATTACAGCAACAACCTTGGTTCCAAAAATTCAGTTGGATGATTTCGGGTGTTTATCTGTTGCTCAAGTTAATCGAATGGGTGCTTTCATGGATATGGGAATTGTTAAACAATTGCTTATTCCTTACAAAGAGCAGGCTTCTCCAATGGAAGAGGGAAAGAACTATGTCGTTTATATGTATCTTGATAAAAAAACAGATAGGTTGGTTGGGACTTCAAAGTTTAATCGATACTTAAATAATGATGTATGCACTATTGAAAAGGGTGAGGAAGTCGATTTAATAATTCTACACACCACCAGTTTAGGAACGAATGTTATTGTCAATAAAAAATATCGCGGACTAATATTTAAGAGCGATGTTAATCAGCCATTAACTTTAGGACAAGAATTGAACGGCTTCATAAAAATAATTCGTGAAGATGGTAAAATTGATGTTGTTCTTCAAAAAGAGGGCATTGAAAGCTTTGAGCCAAATTCTGAGAAAATTTTAGAAATACTTAAAAGAGGTGATGGCTTTTTAGGTTTGCATGATAAAAGTGATCCAATAGAAATATCCAATAGACTTTTGATGAGTAAAAAGTCTTTTAAAAGAGCAATTGGTAATTTGTATAAAGATGAAAAAATAAAGATTGAAAAAGACGGTATTCGCCTAGTTTAATTTTGATAAGGCTGACTTTAATCTCCTAATTGCTTCTGTTAAAATTTCTTCCGATGTTGCATAAGAAATTCTAATTGAATTTGGCGAGCCAAAAGCCTCTCCAGGCACAATGGCCAGTAGTTCTTCCTTGAGAATATACAAACACAATTCCTTGGCATTTTTTATAATTTTCCCATTATGAGATTTGCCAAAATAATAGCTGATATCCGGGAAAAAATAAAACGCGGCTTCCGGCAGATTTGATTTAATCCCATCTATTTTACTTATCAATTCATACACTAGGTTTCTTCTTTTTTCATAAGCCTCCACCATATAGTTAACTAAATCTTTACCCTGTTCAACGGCTGTTATAGTCGCTTGTTGTGCTACAGCGTTGGCCCCTGAAGTAAATTGACCTTGTATTTTGGTGCACGCATTACATATCCACTCAGGTGCCCCTATATAACCAATTCTATAGCCTGTCATCGCAAATCCCTTTGCGATTCCATTCACCGTGACTGTTCTTTCCCATATTTCTTCTGATAGAGATGCTATGCTAGTATGTGGTTTATTTGTGAAATTGATGTATTCATATATTTCATCTGCTAAAACATAAATACCCTGATGAGATAAAATAACTTCACTTAAGGATACTAACTCTTCTTTTGAATATAAAGAGCCCGAAGGGTTACAGGGAGAGGAATAAATCAAAATTTTTGACTTATTAGTAATAGCTTTCTCTAATTGATTTGGTGTAATTTTAAAATTAGATTCTATTGAGGTGGGTATTTCTATAGGAACACCTCCTGCTAATCTTACTTGTTCTATATAGGAAACCCAATATGGTGTAGGTAAAAGAACTTCATCTCCTGGATTTATCAATGATAGTATGACGTTAACTAAAGATTGTTTAGCTCCCGTAGAGACAACAATCTCTGAAGTTTTGTAGGTGATATTGTTTTCTTTTTTAAATTTTTTGGAAATGGCTGTTTTTAAATCTTGAAAACCGGCTATAGGAGGGTATTTGGAGTAGTTGTTACGAATAGCTTTAATAGCAGCGTCTTTAATTATTTCAGGTGTGTTGAAGTCGGGCTCCCCCAAGCTTAAACTTATAACATCTTGACCTTTTGATTTTAATATTCTGCTTTTTGAACTCATTTCAATGGTTGCAGAAACTTCCATATTTAAAATCCTTTCGGATAAATGTTCATTACTCATGGCTCGAAATCCTTTGTGTAAATTTAGACAGATTATTTAAAGCATTAATATACGGTTAAAACCGTAATAAAAAGATGAGTCACTAAAATTGTTCGATGAATATACTTTAAATGCCAAACGAATGTTTCTTTTTCGTGTTAAACAATAAGTTATCGATAAATTCAGTTCAAAAAACGTAACCTTTTTAGCTGTTACTATCCATGCTGGCCTCAGAGAAATATGTGAAATAAATTGAAAATATGCCGAAACATAATAAAATATAGCCCGTAATTTATACAAACCACAACCGATAAAAGTATGAGACAACTTAAGATTACAAAGCAGATTACTAACCGGGAAAATCTTTCACTTGATAAGTATCTTCAAGAAATAGGCAGGGAAGAGCTAATTACCCCTGAGCAAGAGGTTGAACTGGCCAAAAAGATTAAGAGTGGAGATCAAAGAGCCTTAAATAAGTTAACAAAAGCCAACTTAAGATTTGTAGTCTCAGTTTCAAAACAATACCAAAATCAAGGATTAACCCTACCTGATTTAATAAATGAAGGAAATTTGGGTTTAATTAAAGCTGCTCAGCGCTTTGACGAAACAAGAGGTTTCAAATTCATTTCTTATGCAGTTTGGTGGATTCGTCAAAGTATATTGCAAGCCCTTGCTGAGCAAGCAAGAATAGTTCGCTTACCCCTTAATAAAATAGGAAACATTAACAAAATTAATCGTGCTTTTTCAGAGTTAGAGCAGGTTCACGAAAGAGAGCCTTCTGTGCACGAGATTGCAGAAGCCTTAGAATTATCAACAGACGAGGTTGAAACATCCTTGAGAAACAATTCTCGAGCAGTTTCTATGGATGCTCCCCTAAGTGAAGAGTCAGATTCAGGAACATTGTATGACGTTTTAGGTTCATTGGATTCTAAAAGACCAGATTCAAATTTAATGGATCAGTCATTAAAGGAAGAAATTGAAAGAGCTCTCCAAACTCTAACACCAAGAGAGTCAGACGTTTTAAAGCTTTATTTTGGTATAGAGGCTTCCGCTAAAACTAATTTAACACTAGAGGAAATAGGTATGAAATTTGATTTGACTCGAGAAAGAGTTCGCCAAATAAAAGAAAAAGCTATAAGAAGGTTAAAACATTCCTCCAGAAGTGCTATACTTTTAAAATATTTAGGATAAATTTAAAGTTGAAATAAATGAACCTTTTGATTTGATTTCAAATTGATTTCATTAAAAAACTTTGAATTTTGTTGAATAAATGGTTTGTGTTAGTTTTCACGGTATTTCTTTCTCATTTCACTTTTGGAAAAAAATCGCATAATCAATTATTAGTTGAGCTAAGTAGTGCCTCTTTTTATGAAGATAAAGTCAACTTGTATTTTGAGATTATTAAAGGAAGTGTTGAACAAAAAAAATCAGACTCTGCTTTTCATTATATAGAGCAATTAGTTGGTTATCATGTCGAGAATGAATTTGAGTTAAGAAAAGAGATAGAATCAAAAATCATTTATTTTAAAGCCCAAATGTTACTTCATGAGGGGCGCTATCATAAGTCTCAAAATTTAATAAAAAAGTCTTTAGAAATATCTAATCAAGACACCTTAAACGGTTATCGTTTTTTTAATTTAGCGGTGAGTAATAAGAAACTTGGTAATTACTCTAAAAGTGCCGAGTATTATATTAAATCAATTAAGTATTTTCAAGATTCTGAGAAACATCTTTACGCTAAAACCAGCATACTAATAAACTTGGCCAATGTTTTGTATAAAACTGGACAAAGTAATAAAGCTCTTGACTATCTAAGTGAAGCTTTAAAATTAGCAGAAATACATAAGTTAAGTCTCAAAAAAACAATTTATACTGCGATGGGTAATATTTTCCAGGAAATGGGAGATTACGAGGTTGCTTTGGATCAATTTGAAGAGAGTTATCAATTGGCATGTGATGAACAAAGTACTGAGGGACGATTTTATTCGCTCATCAATATGGCTGACGTTAAGAGGTTACTTGGGGATGAAAAAGATGCGTTGTCAAATCTTCAGAGCTCTATTTTATTATTAGACACTCTAAAAGACAGGTCTTTTAAAATAATGGCATATATGTCTTTAGGGGATTTTTTTGCTCATGTTAAAAACAAAAAAGAAGCAGAATTTTACCTAGGCAAGTCTTTGATACTTTCCGATAGCTCTAAAAGTAATCTGGACAAACGCGATATTTTCAAATCCTATAAAATTCTGTATGAAAAAATAGGTGACTTCAAAAAATCACTTCAATTTTTTAAAAAGTTTCAAGAAATGAACGATATAATTACATCTGATGAGATGAAACTAAAAGTATCGAAGTTGAATTCAGAATTTGAACTTGAAATGAAAGAAAGTGAATTAAGAGATTTAGCCACAGAAAAGGAGTTAAAAGAGTTTCAATATAATTTAGATCGAGAAAAAAGAGAAAATAGGTTTAATTTTTTAGTAGTCGTAGGCGTATTACTTTTGATTATAATACTTGCTCTTGTAACAATTGGTATAATAAGGGCAAAAAAGAATAAAGTTTTAAAAGAGAAAAACGAAGAACTCTTTGAAAAAAAGAATGAAATTGAAATTCAGAATCAAGAGCTAGAAAAAGTCAATGTTAAATTGGGACTCAGCAACAATGATTTAATGATTAAAAATAAAAAAATTGAGTCCCAAAAAGAAGAACTTCAAGTTCAACGAGACTTATTAAGAGCTACGCATGATCAATTAAAGGTTAGAAATAAAGATGTTACAGACAGTATTCATTACGCTCAAAAAATACAACAGGCAATGTTAAATTCTTCCTTTCACATAGAAGGTTCTGGGGTTGAACACTTTACTTTTTATAAACCTCGAAATATTGTAAGTGGTGATTTTTATTGGAGTAATATCGTAAATAACGAATTGATTGTTGCTATTGCAGATTGCACGGGTCACGGTGTTCCTGGCGCTTTTATGAGTTGTTTGGGAATTTCGTTGTTAAATGAGATTGTTTTTGGTAGAGAAATTGTCCAACCCCATAAAATACTTGAGGAGTTACGAGAATCAATTATTCAATTGATAGCTACAGATAAAAAAGCCGAATTACAAATTGGAGACGGTATGGATATGGCCGTATTGTGTTTAGATTTAAAGACTAATGTTATGCGTTTTAGTGGTGCTATGAATGGTTTAGTTGTGGTATCTGGTCAAGAGTTGGAAGAAATTAAAGGAGATAAAACACCAATAGGTCAACACATTGTTGCGAACCATAAATTCACAATGATTGAAAAACAACTTAAAAGCGGTGATTCTATATACGCCACTACTGACGGATACAAAGATCAGTTTGGCGGACCTAAGGGTAAAAAAATGGGTAAAAGAAAACTACACGAAAAATTATTGTTGATTTCTAATCTTTCGGTTCAGGCTCAAAAATCTGAAATGATTGCTTTTTACAAAAGCTGGCGTAAATATGAGGATCAAGTTGACGATGTATGCTTATTCGGAATGCGGTTAAATTAAGTCTATAAATAATTGGTTCTTTTTATTATTCAATATACCGTTAATTTTTTAGTAAAAAATACTCTTTAGTTTTATATTTACGTCATGGCTAATGCGGTTTTATTGATTGAATGTGAAGATCAGCAAGGAATTGTTAGTTCAATTACAGAGTTTATCTATAGTAATCAAGGTAATATTATTGATTTAGATCAGTATACCGATCATGATAATAGTCACTTTTTGATGCGACTCGAATGGTCGATGGATTCCTTTACTATTCAAAGAGAAAAAATTTCAGAATATTTTGAGACTCTATTGGGGAATCGGTTCTCAATACGATTTGACTTATATTTTACGGATGAACGACCGAGAATGGGACTGTTTGTTACAAAATTATCCCATTGTTTATTTGATATATTAGGGCGTTGGCAAAGTGGGGAGTTAGAAGTCGAGATACCTGTAGTGATTAGCAATCATGAAAATTTACGAAGTACTGTTGAACGTTTTGATATTCCATTTGAATATATTCCGATTTCTAATGAAAACAAAGCAGAACAAGAACAGAAGCAACTTGAAGTTTTATCTAATTACGATATTGATTTTGTAGTTTTAGCACGTTACATGCAAATTATCTCTCCAAATTTCATTAAACGATATTCTAATAAAATCATAAATATTCACCATTCATTCCTTCCTGCTTTTGTTGGGGCCAAGCCCTATCATGCAGCTTTCGAAAGGGGTGTTAAAATCATAGGAGCCACTGCGCATTATGTTACAGATAGCTTAGATGCTGGACCTATTATCGATCAGAATATTGCGCATGTATCACATAGAAATTCTGTTAAAGATCTTGTGAAGATTGGGCAGGATATCGAAAAGTTAGTGTTGGCTAAGGCTATTAATTTACATGTGAAACGGAAAATGCTTGTAGTTGGGAATAAAACAATTGTATTTCACTAAGTTTATTTAAGTTCAATAAATAACACATATCTTTGTATAAATTAGTTGTTTATGAAACTAGCTTTATTGGCAATAGGATTTTTGGCAGTAGCTTTCTCTGGCATTGCTATTAAACTAATACTTAAAAAGGATGGAGAGTTTTCAGGGACTTGCGCCTCAAAAAACCCAGTGCTTAATCAGGAAAATGAGCCTTGTTCTTTATGTGGCGCACAACCTGAAGACAAATGCAAGGATGATACCTCCTCGATAGCAGTTTAATTATTTTTTAAGATTCTGGTTGACTTATTGGGTACAATAACTTGTCCTCCAAATTCGTTGACACATAGGTTTGCAGATTTCCATTTGCATCGTGAAAAACAATTACAGCATCAATGTTTAGATTATTCGATTCAATTAATGGAATGATATCCTCTATTCTCATTACCATAAATGCGGTTGCATATGCATCGCAAATAGCGGCTTCATCCGATAATACTGCAGCGCTTAAAACGTTGGTTTCTGAAGGTTGCCCATTTCGAGGATCGATTGAATGAACTATCTTTCGTTTTCCTTCCTTCCTAAATTTTCTGTAATTTCCTGAAACAGCAATAGCGCGGTAATTTGAGTCCATTTTCACTCTTGCAATTTCATCTAAACCGTCCTCTTTCTCAATATTTGGATGCTCAATTAAAACCATCCAGGGTCGATTGTCCTTTTTCCTCCCCTGAGCAACAATTTCACCGCCTACATTTACGAGAAAATCACCTATACCCATCTCAAAGTTTAAGTAATCTCCTATAATATCAGAAGTGTAGCCCTGAGCAACTGCATCAAATGTTATTTGAACAATTGAATCATCTTTGCATAAAAAATTATCATTGAAATCACCATTTAGCATTTCGTCAAATGTATTGTAAACGATATCTCCATCGAGCATAAAATACTCGAAACCAACAAAATCGGTTAAATCATAACTCATTGAGTCTCGATAAGCATCCAATAAGGAGTCTCTTTGTATGGAATCACTGATATTGGTAAACAGTGTTTTGAAGTTAACAGGGTTCGCACCAAAACCCCATAAATTCACGAGTGGTTTGACTGATGGATCAAAAGCTCCATCAGTTATAGAATTTATTTCATCACTTAATAAAAAGAGATTTAAAATATGGTTATCAATTAAAAAGCAAGAATCGGAGGAGTTGAATTTGCTAATTTTAGAATTTGGATTGTAAGTACTAAGTGAGTTGTCAATATCATTTAAAATAGAATCAACTTTGAGACTAATATATTTTTTTCTATCAGAGGAATCAATGTAGCTTATTTGGTAGGTTGTTCCTTGAGTATAACCTGAAAGTTCATAACGCTTGTATTTTTCTTCAATAACCTTGTTTTCATTACAACCAAAAAAAAACAGTAGTACAATAGAAAAAAGAAGTTTTATCCAGATTTTAATTTTATTTATTAGCATTTTACGCAAAAAGTTTTTTCGTTTTGTTTAGGGAATGATATTTACTGTGATATATCGTAATGGTTACGTGTTTACTTAAAATATTTTGCGGATTTCTCGTTTTACAAAATCAATGGCATCTGTATTACTAATTTCTAGCTCTTCATTTACTCCTAATACTTTTTTGCTAAACTCAATAGCGTTTATATGATCAGGAACCTGAGTTCCTGTAATGGATATTAATTTAATGGCATCCTCTTTCGCTTTCACTACTTTTTCCCAAGAGGCCGCAGATATGTATAGTTGTTGAGTAATATTATGATTAAATTCATCTCTAATTTCAGCAATTGCTTTTAATTTCAGTTGTCCACTTGTCATGTCGGGGGCAATACATCTTTTAACTACCTGTATTGCGTCAATTCTTTCCAACAATAAAATGACTCTCTCAAAAGCCTGAAGTCTTGCAGGAATGGTAATTTTAATACTTTCCTTTTTGATTTCAAGGATATGGCGTTTGCTTTCCGCTTTTAAAAAACGGTCAATTAGCAAATAGGCAATTGCTGCTACCACAGCTGATGGTACAAATGTCATTAAAAGATTATCAAGTTCCATATTTTAACTATGTTTCTGCTAAAATACGGAAATTTGATAATAATGTTGTTCTGATTTATAACCTTAACGAACCAGTTCTAAAACACCTTGTTTTTCAAAATGATAACCCGATTTGTAGGTGCCTGATATATAATATAGATAGGAGCCTGAGGGAAGTTTCTCATTATTGAAGTCTCCTTTAAAAACATTTTGTTCTGATGTTGATTCAAAAATTACATTACTGTTGTCGTTAGAAATTCGAACATAAAAATCAGAAACACCGAAGAGTATGGGAAACCATGTGTCAAACTGCCCATCATTATTTGGGATAAATGAAGAAGGAATTTCAATTGATGTTCTGCAATGGCTAAGTTCAATATGGATGGTTGAATCTTTTTTTCCGCCTTTAGGAGTAAAGTAGGTTACTCGAAGAAAATAATTGCCAGTCTCTGATATAACAAGATCAGAATCATTTGATATAAATTCATCTTTGTTGCCAGTCCGAGATATAAACCATGAGTAGGATTTAATGTTAGAATCATCTGCAACTAATTTTACAAAGTTGTTCTCAAAAAAGCATTTCTTTTTATCTAAATCGTTTAAAGCTAAATCAATAGTTTCAGTTTTAGGGATAAAATCATCAACTATTTGATACTCTTCATCAAACTCTCCTGCCATTTTTTCCTTTGAGCAAGAAATAATTATACCTGGTATAAAAATAATAAACAGGAGTCTCATAACTTAAAATATATAGTTTAGTCCCCCTGATAAATATCCTTTTCTCTCGGTGAAGTTATCAAGATTAAGTTCTCTGTTTCGATAATCTTCCAGGCTTTTAATGTTGTAGTTAAGTTGGACCTTAGCATTATTTTTCATTTGATAACCTAAGGAGATCTTTTTACCTGATAAATCTTCGTATTCGCACATTGCAAATAGTTTGTTTTTGTACGAAATTCCAATTGCAGGACTAAACGAGGTAAATAATTCTTGTTCATATCTTAAAACACAGCTTGCTTTTATATTTTTGTATTCAGGTGTATGAATACCACCCACAAAACGGTGCCTTACCAAGGTTATATTGTCTTTATTTGTGAAATTATTCGAAGCAATATTGAATACCGTATACCCCAAAAAGAAATTTTTATGATTCACAAAACTTCCCATATGATAAGATGAGCTGTATTCTTCTTTTGACTTTAGACTACCCAGCTCCGTAGTATAAACATAATTACTATTTATTGCTTTTTCTCTAAGTGTTAATTTATTAACCGCCAGGTTTTGACTAACGAAGGTTGCTCCGGTTCCAAATCTAAAATGATAACCTTTGAATATCCGTTTTGTATAACTCATTGAGGCAGAGTATTTTCGGATATTCCAATTTTTCTTTAAATCATAGTTTACAAAACCACCAATCGACCAATTTTTATTTAATCTTCTTTCATAGGATCCTGTTCTTAAAATAGGCTGAACAAAGTTAAGTTCACCTTGATTATCTTTATTTTCATCAATAAATTCCCATTCATTAATAATAAAGCCAGAAACAGCATTTTTACCATAATAACCGGTTAAAGCGGGGTTGTCCCAAAACTTTAACCAAAGAATTGCGCCTTGGTTAACTTGTGGGGTAATTTGAGGGTTTTCTTCGTTTGATATTTCTTGCTTAATCATTTCCTTTGTTGAGAAGAGATGTTTTTTTATTGCCACCTTAATTAAAGGTATTGAGTTGATTTTCGTGTCATTTATAACGTTTGTATATAAATTGATGTGAGCGTTTTGGTTATTTTGTATTAAGCTATTTTCAGCGTCTTTTTGGTAACTTTTAACCTCTGAAAATCGAGAATTAATTCCATTTGAAATTGCATCTGGTTTTTGGCTGTTATTTTTGTTGTTATTTAAGTTTTCGTTACCGATTGAGCTGGTCTGTTGTGGTACATCAAATTCAGCAAGTAAACTTGACTCCTTTTGAGACATTTTATTGATACCGATTCCGGTTGAGAGGGTTAACAATAATATTGCAGCACTACGCCAAAATATTTTTTTAGCTTTATTTCCTGATAATAGTTTCTCAAATGTATTCCAATGTAAGCTGTTTACAGATACTTTATTTGAGTTTAAAATATCTTTAATCTTTTTCTCATAGGAGGTTAATCTACTGTTATTGTGTTTTTTGGAAAATTCTTCCCAATTACTGTTCTTACTAGAATTAAACGCTCCATTATTTAGCTTTTTTGAAAGACTATTTTCAAACTCGTTTAACAAGTTTGCATTTTGAGTAAACTGGTCCCAGCTTCCAATAGGCATAGAAACTGTTGATCCAGATAAACTTTCCTCGATTTTCTTTTCGAAATCAGTTTGTGAGGGAATCTCAGAGAGCTTTTTTTCCATATTCTCCCAACTCGAAGAAGAATAGTCAATCTCTCCTTGATTTAATTTAATTTTTATTTCATCTCCAAACTTTTTCATGGAATTAACCGGCCATTTTCTCTATTCTCTTTAGCAGCATTTTTTTTAAATTTCCTTTAGCTTTTGCTAGGTTTGATTTTGAAGTCCCTACGCTAATTCCTAGTGCTTCTGAAATTTCTTGGTGTGTAAATCCATCCACTATGTAAAGGTTAAAAACACTTCTATAAGCAGGGCTCAAATGTTGAACCATATTAATTAAATCTCTAAAATTAATATGCTCTAAGATTCCTGCATCATTTTCTTCGTCAACCTCAATGCTTCCATGATTGCTGTCCAATTCGACCATTTGGTCATTAATTTTGTTTTTACGGATATGATCAATACAGGTATTGACTATAATACGTCTAACCCATCCATCAAATGAACCTTTTTTTCCATATTTAGGTAAATTTTTAAATACTTTAATAAAAGCTTCTTGAAACATGTCTAGCGCTTCATCCTGGCAATTTGCATATCTCATGCAGACAACCATCATCTTACCGTAGAAGTGCTCGTATAAAGATTTTTGCGCGAGTCTATCGCCCTTAATACAACCTTGTATAACGAGGTCTTGATTTAACATGAATGATAAAATTTGTTCTGCCGGTTATAAAACGAATATATTTATATATGGTTGCCTCAAAAATATAAAAATTTAAAATAGTTAATAATATGTTTAAAAAAGTTACAGAAGGAATAATACCTATTTCATTGTCTAAATGTATCTTTAATTTTCTAAAAAAAAAATAACATGACAGATTGGTTTACAGTAAAGATTAAGTATTTGAAACAAAATCCAGAGGATGGTTCTATTCAAAGCAAGAGTGAGGCATATATGTTAAATGCATTAAGTTTTACTGAAGCGGAAGCAAGGTTACAAGGGATTTTAGAAGAGTATATACCAGAATATAACCTATTGGCATGTGCAAAAACTAACATACAAGATGTCGTTGTTGATGAAGCATATGATTTTTTCTATAAAGTAAAAGTGAGTTACATTAGTGCAGATCCGGATAGTGGAAAAGAAAAGAAGATTAATGAAAACTACGTAATTCAGGCTGACGGTTTAAAAAATGCGTATGAAAAAATGGAGACCAGACTCCAGGGCTCGATCGTAGAATGGGAGATTCCGTCTATAACAAAAACAACAGTGGTCGATGTTTTTCCTTACGTAGAAGAAAAAGTAATTGAAAAAGAAGTACAGGAACAAGAAATTGAAGCATAATATTTAAAGTTCTCTCATTTAGAAAGTACTTTTTTTTTACGGTTTAGTTTTACAATCATTCACGTTTTAAAAAATTTGCTAAAAAGGTCGATTCCATTTCAGAATGTTTTTCATAAACAGCACGTGTTCTCTTTTATTACCTCTGCATTCCTTTAGATTAACAATTTGATGAAAATTGTAAAATTTTAATTCTTATTTAAGAGAGTCATAAAATAATACACGTTTTATGTTGCCAATGTAATTAGCAGATAGATTTTTCAAAAGTAAAAATCTACAACTTATCCACCTATAATCGTTATTTTTGTAAGCACAAACGAATGTTATGCGATTTTTGTTGAATTTCCTGTTTTCTACTCGTTTTACTACAGTCCTTCTATTTGTTTTTGCTTACATGATTGGGGTGGCGACTTTTATTGAAAATAAATACGATACAACTACTGCTCAGATTGAAATTTTCAGATCAAAATGGTTAGAATTGATTTTGATTTTTTTGGTTATCAATTTTATTGGAAATATTAAGAAATTTAGAATGATAAGCCAAAGAAAATGGCCTACTTTGCTATTTCATCTAGCATTTGTTTTAATAATAATAGGAGCTGGAATAACTCGTTATTTTGGTTTTGAGGGAATGATGCTGATTAGAGAGGGTGCTTCTTCTAATATTATGTACTCTGCAGAACCGCATTTAAATATTGAAGTTTCTGATCCAAAATTACCAAAAGAATCAAAATTAAATTCAATAGGATATTCAAAGGAAATGTTGATGGCTGAAACTACTGACAATGACTTTTTGTTACCGTTCGAGTTTGAAAAAGAAACCATTGAAGTTTCCTATGTTTCCTATATTAAAAATGCCGATTATAAATTATATCAAAACATACGAGGAGGAACAGATGTGTTGGAAGTTGTGACTACCGACGGTAAAGGTCGTCAAACGATACATATTGAATCCGGCAAGGCAGAGAGAGTGGGTAGTGTCCTTGTATCGTTTAATGAGCCTTCCATTAAAGGTGCTGTCTCTGTAATTCAAAAGGGAGACTCTTTTATGATAATATCTCCCTACACAATTCCACGAATGTTAATGGCAACTCAAACACCTGATACAGTACAGCCAAACACATTAACACCTATGAAGTTTGCGCAGCTTCATTCCGTGAAAGGCACTTCTATTGTGTTTGCAAAAAAATATAAGAACGCTGTCAAAAATCTTGAAACAAAAGACGGTGATAGCGATAGAGGAGATGCTCTAACAATACAAGTGAAAATAGGAGAAAACGTTACTGAAAGAGTTTTATTTGGTGGTCCTGGAAGAATGGGGTCTGCAGAATATTTTAGTTTTATGGGCTATATAATGAGAGCTTCATATGGTTCAAAAGAAGTGAAATTGCCATTCAGTATCCGGTTAGATGATTTTATACTAGAAAGGTACAATGGTTCTAATAATCCCTCCGGTTATAAATCCGAGGTAACCTTGTATGACGAGGAAAACGCAGTCACTGAAAAACACAGCGTATTTATGAATAATGTTTTGGATTACCAAGGCTATCGTTTTTTTCAAAGTAGTTACGATCCCGATGAAAAAGGGACGAGGCTGTCTGTTAATTACGATTCGATAGGCACAAATATCACATATATAGGTTATTTTTTATTGGGTCTAGGCTTTGTTCTTTCGGTACTCAATAAAAATTCAAGGTTTGCCAGTTTAATCAATAGAGTAAAAGAAACTGCCCTTAAAAAGGCGGCACTATCAATTGCATTGATTTTTTGTTTAAACATTGTAGGTGCTCAGAAACCTGGAGAAATTGATATGCATGGTGGAAAAGACCACGATGATCATTCCAATCACGATCACTCTCACGATCACTCACATTCGGATGACATTTCAAAAACAGGTCCTTTGGGAGGAGAAACTAATAATGGTGCGAAAAGAATACCATTAGATCATGCGAAAAAATTTGGAGAACTATTGGTTCAAGGTTTTAATGACAGATATGAGCCCATAAACACTTTAGCTTATGATATTTGTAGAAAAATAAATCATGCAGAATCAGTTGAGTTAAAAAATGGAGAAAAGTATTCTCCAGAGCAGTTTTTGCTGGAGATGATGGTGAATGGGAAATATTTTGAAGACAAAAAAATAATATATCTCGATAGTAAAAATGACACATTACTAAAATTTCTCGGTGTAAAAGATGGTAGTCGTCTTTCTTTTTTAGACTTTTTTAAAGAGAACGGTGAAAGTAAAGTGAATAAGTTTATATCAGAAGCTACTCAAAAGTCAGCAAATAAGAGAACTAAGTGGGATAATGAAATGATTAAAATTGCTGAGAAATTAGATGTTTTTTATCAAGCACAAAGAGGAGATCTGTTGAGAATATTTCCATCCCTTGATAACGAGCTTAAGGGTAAATGGATCTCTATTTATAATGAAGAATCGACCATGAAATTAAATGGAGTTATATCCAGCGGAACTATGGATCTCGATTTATCTCAATTTTCTTATATCAGGCTGTTTGCTCAATATTTAAATTTTTTAAGATTAGAGGAGTACGAGGAAGCCGATGGAATGCTCACCTTAATTGGTCAAGTTCAAAGAAAATATACGCCAAAAGACTTTCTTCCCTCAGCAGATAAAATAAGAACAGAAATACATTATAATAACTCTTCTATTTTTAAAAAAATAATGCGTTATTACTTATTAATTGCTCTTCTTCTGTTGTTTTTTGCTATTAACCATGAGCTTAATTTGCATAAAAAAACAGTCTTAAGAAAAGTTTTAATAAAATGGCCTATTTATATTCTTACTATTTGCGGTGCAGCTGTTTTTGCTTATCATACCTATGGTTTGGTTATCCGATGGTATCTAACTGGGCATGCTCCTTGGAGTAACGGATATGAGGCGTTAATTTTTATTTCTTGGGCCGCTGTTCTTTCTGGATTTATATTTTTAAAATACTCAAAAATAGTTCTTCCAGGTGCAGCATTGATTGCATCTATAATAATATGGGTGGCCGGTTTAGAAACAATGGATCCTCAATTAACTGCTTTAGTACCTGTACTAAAATCCTACTGGTTAATAATTCATGTTGCTTGTATGACTTCGAGTTATGGCTTCTTTGGTTTAGGGGCTGTTTTAGGTTTTATAATCATGTTTATGATGTTGTTCAAAACCAGAAAAAATGGAAAACGTATCAACTTGTCTGTTAATGGTCTAACATATATCAATGAAATGATAGTAACTATCGGCTTGATTTTGGCAGCAATTGGAACTTTTCTAGGTGGAGTATGGGCAAATGAATCATGGGGTCGATATTGGGGTTGGGACGCAAAAGAAACATGGGCTTTAATAATTGTAATTGCTTATGCAATGCAATTGCATTTTAGATTTGTTCCTGGTTTTATAAAAAGTAAGTTTTTCTTCAACGCTTGGGGTTCTTTTGTAGGTTTTGGAGTTGTATGTATGACTTATTTTGGAGTTAATTATTACTTTTCAAACAGTATACATTCTTATGCAGCTGGAGATCCTCCTGGTTTTCCTGTTTGGATATGGCAGACAATAGGGATTATTTTGTTTCTTGTTGTTTTAGCAGGTTGGAGAGATAGGCAGGTTGATAAGTTAATTAAGAAAAAGAAATTGAAATAAATGTCTGATATATCATTCATTTCCTCACAAAAAATATTTCTGATTACCTATTTAATCATCCTGCGAAATACACGATTTAAAATATCATTGTCCAAGCCTTAATTAAAAAGTATAAAATTATTTATGCACAATTTTCAAATATCTATTTTGAATGGATTCGTAGGAGGGTTAGTTAAATTTTTACACATAAAAAAATAGTGCGATATTTTGTGTTTAGCTCTAGATTGAAAAATTACAAGATACGAAAGCAACCAACTTAATAATCTTCACTAATTTATTAACGCCTTATTTTATTTGTCATAATCTTGCCTACCAAGCAAAAAAACATTTAGAAAATAAGTAACTTAAGCTCATTCACTACAAATATTTATTGGCCTGTTTATTAACAATGAAATTCTTTTCTAATTGCTTTATTAGCTTGAACAATATGACGAACATTGTGGAATATATAAAATCTCAAAGCGTCTCCAAATCGAAGGTTTATGTATTTGATTGTGACGTTGCATTTTGTTTTCGTTAAATTAACTTTTCGTGATTTATCAATTATCTGAATAATTTGCTTTTGTTGCTTCACAAACTTTTCTAAAGTGATTGTGGATAATTTTGATCTATTGGGTTTCTTACTTTTAAATGTTTTCATCTTCATTGGTATTTTATTTCCAATAGGTAGCATTGATTTGGCAAACTGGCCGCCTAAAAAACCTATTTTGTGATATTTTGAAACAATATCTTTTGAATTTGATATTCTATTTTCGAATTCGTTAATGTAAAAATCACTATAAAGATTTAAATGTCCAATACATTCTAAAACACTCCATTTATTTATACCCGGTTGTTGATTTAGTTCGTTTTCGGATAAGCTTTGAAACGATTCTACACATTGAATCATTTTTAAAGTTTTATCTTTTAAATCATCTAACAAATCTTCTGCCTTAATTTTCATTTTATTAACTTTTTGTAAAGGAAGAGTTATTTTTTTTAGAAAATATTGATTTAAATCAAGATTTTCTAAGTCTACTTAATGTTTCTGGAGTCATCCTTAAATAAGAGGCAATATATTTCAACGGTATTTCTTGAAAAACTTGTGGGCTCCTTTTTAAAATTCGTTGATAGCGTATATTAGGAGAGGAGGTAAGCAGATCAATTTCTCTATCCAACATAGAAATTAAAAGGTCATTTATTATAAGGTTGTGAAAATTATTTAATTTTGGATTTGAACCAATCAAATCTAAATAGATTTTTCTATCAAGACGTATTGCTTTCGTTTTTCTAATTGCCTTTAAGGAAAATTGAGATGGTTCTCCAGAAATAAATGAATCTAATGATGTCATTACTGAATCTTTGTAACCAAGTCGAACAGTAAATTCCTCCTCATCTTGTGAAAAAGTTGCAATAAGGGCACCATCCGTAATGAGATATAAGTATTTTTCAATTTGCCCCGCTTGTGTTAAGTATTCATTTCTATTTATAACAATTTCATTAAACTGCCTTCCCGAACACTCAACGTATGATTTTATAAATTCCTTTTGCGTCATCTATTTGTTTTCAATATAAATCCAACATGTTTTTCCAGATTCAAGTTTCGCCTTTATTCGCTTATAGTTATCAACCTCATAGTCATCAGTAGCCTGAAGTTCTTTATTTGATATTTTATAAACAAAACCGTCAATAAAGTTAGAGGAGCTTCCTGTTGGTATCGCAATGGGATGATGTTTTTCATTACTTTTAGATAAAACATCATCATCCGTAATTTCTACTCTTTCTAACTTAAAGCCTAAAATTCTATCTGCATCACCAACTAATTTTCGACCATAAGTTTCCAGTTGAACCTTCTTGTTTTGTAAAGTCCCATAAGAGAACAACAACTCCATAATTAAAAAGTATTAATTAGCGTCAAAAGATATAGACGTTTGATAAATATGTATCAGTACATGATAAATTTATCAATAAAGGAGCTAAAAAAATATTTTGCGAAAATATTTAATTGTCTTTTATTCGCGTTAATTTTTTTGTTGTAAAAAGTAAGTTTATTTTAGGGTTCTAAATCAAAAAAAAATGAATAAAATACTATTTGGAGTAATTACTGTTTTAATGGTTTCATGCAGCTCTGCACCCTTTAAAGCCAATGTTGACAATGAATTATTAGTGGGTAAGTGGACAATTTCAAACGTTGATGACGCAGCTGCCATGGTTAGTAAAGAAGAGTTTTTGTTGTCGGCAATGCACGAAAAATACAAAGAAGGGTATGTGTTTAATTTTGAAAAAGGACCAAAATTCAGTGTTTTGTCAACTG
>MDSV01034742.1_pt1 | contig 19619 bp, 19 predicted proteins | sample 810851 | NCBI WGS metagenome assembly MDSV01 (sample SAMN05326640, study PRJNA326480) | marine metagenome | isolation source: seawater | place: Atlantic Ocean: North East | collected 2012 | reverse complement strand
TAGGAAAAATATGTAATAAATTATAATAATTTGGATAACTCGAATTAAAATCAATAAAAAAATAAGAGAAAAATTTTTTAATATATAATTTAAAATATCTAATCGGGTTATTATTTAAGTTAGCTACTGCTTCGTCTAAAAAAATTTTATCACGTTCAATCTCATAATTTCTATTTTTTTCTAAATTATTTAATTTAAAATATAAATTTTTAAATTCTCTTCTTGGTATAATTTCATAGTTCTTTGGACTTTCAGTCATAATTTCTGGATGCCCTTCTACTTTTGATATTTGATTATTACCTTTCCACAAATTATAGCCAACAGATTTAACAATAAAAATTTCATTAAAGTGAATATAATTCCTTACTAAGTAGGGAGAAATTAAAATAGATACTAGTACTAAAATTTTTACTAAATTTAATAATTCTATTTTTTTACTTAAGTATACAAAAGAAATCATTAATAAAAAGATTATTATAAATTCCCCTCTTGTTAAAATTAACAATGCTGAGATAACTGAAAAAAGTAAAATATTTTTATTAGTCTGATATTTAGTTACTAGAAATAAAAAATTTAAAAATAATAAAGATAAGAAGATTTGTAAGCTAGCTGAAGACACTTGCCCACAAACAATAATATTTAATGGAACAATTGAAAAAACAATTGTATTAATTAATGATATTTTATTTGAAAAGAAGTTTTCATTGAGTTTATAAAACAAATAAACTGAAATTGTTGAAAGTATAATTTGAACAAAAATTACAGCGTAGAGTAAACTGATTTTGTCAAAAGATCCTACTATTTTTATTATATAAACAAAAAAAGGATATACTGGTGGTAAATAGGCGCTTGGTATTAATGTACCGTTAAAATTATAGAATGAAAAGGTTTTGTAATCGATTAAGTTATCTAACAAGTTATTCCACTCATTATCAAAATGAGTATCTCTAATAAAATACACGGTTACTATTCTTAATAAGAAGCTAAGTATAAGTAGAGAAGGTAAAAAATAAATTTTTATATTATTTTGACTATCTAAAATTTGATTAATTTTTTTTTTCATGTAAATGTATATTATACATTAATTTTCAATATTAAATGACAAAGAGAAACTTTAAAAAACTATGATTAATCGAAAGCTTTGTATTTGTGAAAATAAATTGAAACAAAAAATTAATTTTGGAAAACTGCCTTTAATTAACAATTATACTTCAAAAAAAAACTTAACAAAATACCCTACTGTTATTTCCCAGTGTGAGGAATGCAAATTAATACAATTAAAATATTCAATACCAGATAAATTGCTTTTTCCTAAAAATTATTCTTATCTAAGTGGCAATTCAAAAGAAAAAATAAATAACTTTTCATCTTTAATTAGTAAAATAAAAAAAATTTCAAAAAGGAATAATAATAAAATTTTAGATATTGGAAGCAATGATGGATCTTTTTTACACTTAGCTAAAGAAAATAAATTTAAAGTTTTGGGTATCGAACCAACAAATACAGCGAAAATATCAATTCAAAAAAAAATTAATACTATAAAAAAACCTCTTAATTATAGTTTAGCAAAAAAAATATTAAATAAATATTCTAAATTTGATTTTATTGTAGCTAATAATTTTTTTGCTCAAACTAATAATTTAAAAGAAATAATAAAATCAATAAAATTAATTCTAAAAGAAAAAGGTTTATTAATTATTGAAGTTCAGTATTTATACGATCTACTAAAACAAAAGGGTTTTGACTCTTTCCATCACGAACATATTGCTTATTACACTGCCACTTCAATAACTAAATTATTGGAAAAATATAACATTTATATTTTTAATGCTGAAAAACTGAAAGTACACGGAGGTATGCTGAGAGTTTATGCAAGTTTATATAAAAGGCCATTATCCAAAAATTTTAAAAAATTGTTAAATAAGGAAAATGATAAAAAGATTATTAAAAAAGTTAAAAACTTAAATCTATTTAGAATAAATTTTAATAAAAAAGTTAAAAAACTTTTTCTAGATTTAAAAAAGAAAAAAAGTGAAGTTTATGCTATGGGTGCCGCCCCAAGATCTTGCGTCCTTTTAAATTCTTGTGATTTGGATAAAAGTAATATTAGTATTGTTGGTGAAGTTCCGCAGTCTTTAAAATGTAATAAATATGTTCCTGGTACTGATATAATGGTAAAAGATGAAAATAAAATTATTACGGATAAGCCAGATTATGTCATTATATTAGCATGGCATTTAAAAAATAGAATTATTAAACTGCTATTAAAAAAAGGATATAAGGGTAATTTTATAGTTCCATTACCGAACTTAAAAATTATAAAAAGAAAATAATTGTCTTTAATTTTTTATGGAAGAAAAAGTTCAACTTAGTATTTTGATACCTGTATTTAATGAAAATCAAACAATAGTTAAAACACTAAAAAATATTTTGTCTGTTGCAAAATATGAATATAAAATTCTGATTTGTTATGATTATGATGAAGATCCTTCTGTCAAAATAATTAAAGAAAATTTTCCTAATAATATGAAAATAGTTTTTATTAAAAATTTTTCCCGAGGTTTTAATAATGCTTTAATTTCTGGAATTAAAAATGCAAATTCAGAAGCCATAATTTTTTACATGGCAGATGATCATATAAATCATAATGTGATTAATTTTTGTTATGAAAAATTTTTACAAAAAAATCAATTAGTTTGTCCTAGTAGATTTATTAAAGGTGGCAAAATGATTGGAAATCCGTTTTTTAAATCTTTTTTAACAAGATGTGCGTCTTTCTTCTTATATTATTTCACTTCATTTCCAATTAAAGATTCAACAAACTCATTTAGATTATTTCCAAAAGACTTATTTGATAAAGTGAATATAGAATCAAATAAAGGATTTACTTTAAGTTTGGAATTGACTGCAAAGGCTCATAGGCTTGGGTACAAAATTATTGAAATTCCTACTACTTGGATCGAAAGAGACAAAGGGAAAAGTAGATTTAAGGTTATTTCCTTCATTTTACCTTATTTAAAATGGCTTTTTTATATAATTAATACATCAATATTTTATAGAAATGCCAAATAAAATTAATATTGGAATAATTGGTAGAAATTTTGGATATCACATAATTTATAAATCTTTTATAAAAAATTCTAATTATAAAATAACAGGTTTTTCATTTGGCTCTAAAAAAAGAAAGAAAATAACTTTTCCAAAGAATGTTAAAATTTATACTAATTGGAAACAATTAATACTTGATAAAAAAATAACTGCAATAGTTATAGCAACTCCTCCCTATCTACATAAAAGAATTATTAAATTTGCTCTAAAAAATAATAAACACATATTTTGTGAAAAACCCTTTACTTCATCATATAGTGAAGCTAATTCAATATGTAAAATAATAAAGAGAAAAAAAAATATTTCCCACTTCGTAAATTATGAATTCTCTAATATAGAAGCTTTTAAATTTTTTAAGAAAAAAATTATTAACAAGATTAAAATCAATAAAATTTATCTTGACTGGTTTATAAACTCAAATAGAGGATTTAAAAGTGGCTGGAAAGAAAATCATACAAAAGGGGGTGGAATTTTTTTCAATTATATTTGCCATTCAATACATTATCTTGAGTTTTTATTTGGTAATATATCTTCTGTTAAAACAATTTTAACATCTGATAAAGAAAAAAATTTAAGAAATTTAAAAGGACTAATATTTTTTGTTAATGGACTATCTGTGAGATTAAATATGAAGGTGGGTTTTATTAAAAATAAAGTAGAACCTATTCACTCATTAAAAATATTATCTAATAAAGATAATTACCATTTAGTATCAAAATTAAATAGTTTATCAGATAAATTTCAACTAATTAAACTTAATAAAAACTCAAATCAAATTAGTCAAATCTTAGTTAAAAATAAAAAAAAAGATGAAGATTTTAGAATCATTCCAACTCTCGAAAATTCAAAAAAGTTCTCTGAGTGGATTTTAAAAGGAAAGAAACAAGAGCCTAATTTTTTTAATGGAAAGAGAATACAATTAATAATTAAAAAAATGCTAATTTCTTCGAAAACAGAAAAAAATATAAATATTAATTAAAGATAAAATTTATTTATCGTATATTTTTCCCTTTTAAGAATTCTTTATAACACAACACGATTGAAGACAGTGCTATTATATATGTTGCATTATTAGTTGTAAAAATACTACCGGTACTTTTTATTGGAAAAACAGCTACACATAAACTTATTGTCGTTGCTAGTAGAAATAAACTTTCTAACTTATTTTTGTTAAAAAATTTATAATTTTTAATTAGAAAAATTATAAACATCCAGGCAATAATCATTACCGAAATAAGTCCTAAAATACCTAAATCTGTTAGTACTTCTAAATAGTAGTTATGAGGATGGTTAGAGCACACACCTCTTTTTTGTTTTTCCAATATTATTTTACAATCTTTTCTAAATCCTTTAATTCCACTTCCAAAAATTTTATGCATTTTCCAAGTTTCTATACTAGTAAAAAATATTTTTTTATGCCCCGCACTTTCTGGATCCTCTTTTTCTTTATCTGGTTGAGATGCTAGATTAAATTCTGATTTGTTATCTTTTATTTTCGTTATTACAGAAATCCCTATATCTTTAACATTATCATACAAAGATAAATATAAATTTTTTAAATGGCTATCGTATGAAAATAACAAACTAAGACTTAATGACAGAACTAAAAAAGAAGCTATAACTGCTTTTTTTAATTTATTATTAAAAAAATAAATCAAAAATAAACCCAATAAAAATAAAAAAATGGGCATCCTATTTCCAGATACAAGTATACCTATCCCTAAAATAGTTGCGACAATGGCAAATAATAAAATCATTAGATAAAAATTGTTATTTCTTAGTTTATAACTGAGAAAAATTAACGAAAAAAAACTAAAATTTTGTACAAACCCACCAGCAATTAACTCATCCCCAAAAAAACTTGAATTATGGTGCCCATAACTTTTAAGACCAATAATGTTTACACCAGTTGCGTATTGTAAAATAAGATCTAACGATAATAAAATAGGTAAAACAGAAGCTGTGAGAAAAAAGTATCTAAAATTTATAATATCCAATTTACTTAACCAATATATGATTATTAGAATTATAAAAAATCTAAAAAATAATAAAGATTTTGCAAATCTCAAAAATTCAGTATCGTGTTCACCAGAATATAAAGATTTTATATAACTAAGACTAGTTGAAAAAAGGACAATTAAAAAAAATAATAAAATAATTTTAAAAGGAAGATCTAATTTTATTGAAAGATCTTTTAATTTTACCTGAAGTATAGCAAATAAAAAAAGTACTAGAATATTAAGGTTTGTAATTAAATTTCCTAATAGAAAACTTATTGGTAAAAAAGCGAAAATAAAATTAATAATTTGAACATTGTTTATTTGAAATTTTTCTTTAAAATTTTTCATACAATATTAATTTATACTATTATATTTTTTTTCGCTGAATAAATTTGCATAGTCTTTTTTATAATAGTTTTATAGGTAAAAGCTAATGAAAAAAGTGGGTTAAAAATATAAAGTGAAAAAAGCTTTTTAAAAAAAGTTAGGTCTATTTTTTTCTTTTTAAATAAAATAATTAGTTCCTGAAAAGAGATGTGAAAATTAGCTCTATCCCATACCCTTTTTTTATCCTTGCTAAATTGTTGAACTTTGTAAACGTGGTATTTGATAACAGCTTTGGAAGAGTTAAAATGTTTTTTATAATTAAAAGATGCACTCTTATTATGGAAAGTATGTTCGCCAAGTGGAAGATGTAAGAAAAAAAATATTCCGTTGTTTTTTGCAATTTGTAAAAAAAAATCAAAATCTTCTGAAGTAACAAAATCTTTTCTCTCATTAAAAAAAATATGATTTTCTTTTAAAAAACTTTTTTTAACCACAGTTGCTGAGGTAGAAATGCAGTTACCAAATTCAAGCAAATATTTATAAAAATTTTTTGTAAATGGTCCATATCTCCATATTTTATTCTTTGTTTTTTTTTCGTGTACTATCCATTCGTCATTACATATTGCTTCGAAGTTTTCTTTTTTTATCATTTCATATATTTTTTTCAGTTTTAGTTCATGCCATACATCGTCGGAATCTAAAAAAGCAATCCATTCTCCTTTTGAAAGTTTGATGCCTTCATTCCTGGATTTTCCTATAATCCCTTGATTTTTAATTTTCTTATATATTATTTTTTTTTTTTTAAAATTTTTGATTATCTTTGATGTTTCGTCTTTAGAAAAATTATCTATTACAATAATTTCGTAGTTAGAAAATTTTTGATTTTCAACAGACTTCAGTGCATTTTTCAGAAAGTTACATTGGTTGTAAGTAGGTATAATTATAGAAAAAAAAGGTCTAGCCATTATTTGGGTATTCTTATGTTTTTAATTATATTGCTTTTAATTGATTCTGTTTTTGAATGAATATTATCCATAAAATTTACAACTATCGCTTTTTTTCCCTGAGATTTAAAAGAAAACCATATCCCAGGAGGTATTAGTAAAGCTCTATATTTATTTTTACTTATACTAAATTTTGTCTGTTTATTAAAAGTCTTAGAATTTTTTCTACCGTCTATTAATCTAAAGAGAACACGTCCAAAAGGAACTGTCACTATACAAGTATTTTTTTTATGATAGTTCCATCCTTTTATTTTTTTATTATTAATTTCAGAAAAATAAATTTCACCAAAACTTTTTAAAAATTTATTTTTTTTGTTTAAAAATTTTAATATGTCACCTTTTGAATTTTTAATTATTTTTAAATTTAATAATTTAATACCACTTATTTTCATACATATAGTTTATAATTTGTTCATTAGTTACATCGATTGAGTCTCTTTTTTGAATTAATACCTGATAGTACCACTCAGTAGTAATTCTAACGCTGTCTTCAATATTATAAGTAGGTTTCCATTTTAAAAGTTTTTTCGCTTTAGAAATATTAAGCTGAAGATTGTGCTGTTCATAAAAATTTTTCTTTTTATTGATTCTAACCGTGCCAGATCCCCAGTATTTAATCATGAATCTTACAACCTCTTCTACATTGGTAATTGAATTTGATTCTGTGCCAAAATTCCAAGCTCCTGAAAATTTTTTGGGATTTTCATACTGTTTTTTGGCAAGAATTATATAACCCTTCAGTGGTTCTAAAACATGCTGCCATGGTCTATTAAATTTTGGATTTCTAAGAAAAATTTTTTTTCCACTCTTTAAAGCTCTTATACAGTCAGGTATAAGTCTTTTCGGAGACCAATCGCCGCCACCTATAACATTTCCTGCTCTTCCAGTAGAAATTCCTCTATTAAAATTTAAGAAAAAACTTTCTCTATATGCTTTTGCGGCTAACTCAGCAGTAGCCTTGGAGGCACTATATGGGTCTACTCCTCCCAATTCATCTGTCTCTTTATATCCTTTAACCCATCCCTTGTTTTCGTAACACTTATCTGAAGTTACTAGAATTATAGACTTAATAAATTTATATTTTCTTGAAATTTCAAGAATATTTAGAGTTCCTTTAAAATTAATATCAAAAGTCTCATACGGTCTTTCGTAAGACTCAAAAATTATTGGTTGGGCGGCAAGATGAAAAATTATTGAAGGCTTAATTCTTTTTACTTCTTTTTCTAATTTTTTAATATTTCTAATATCATAAATATTAAGTTTGACTCTCTTTTGAAGATTTAAACGATAGAATAAATTTTTATTTTTATTTGGATTGTATCCAACTCCATACACTTTTGCTCCCATTTTTAGCAACCATGATGCCAGCCATGCACCTTTAAAACCTGTAACTCCTGTTATTAAAATTTTTTTATTTTTATAAAAATCTGTTATTTTATCCATGGGGCTTTTCTTTTTTTTATTAAATTGTTTAACAAATTTTTATCTCTCAAAGTGTCCATGCATTGCCAAAAGCCATTATGTTTAAATCCCATTAATTGTTTTTTTTTAGTTAGTTTTTCAATCGGTTCTCTCTCGAACATTTGGCTATCTCCTTTTATATAATCAAATATTTTAGAATTTAAAATAAAAAAACCTCCGTTTATCCAACCTTCGCTTGATTGTGGTTTTTCTTTAAATCTAATAATTTTATTTTTATTTAATTTTACTTCACCAAATCGGACTGGTGGTCTTACAACTGTCATTGTTGCAATTTTTTTATGCTTTAAATGATATTTATGTAGCTGCTTAAGATTTTGACTAGTTACTCCATCCCCATAAGTCATCATAAAATTTTCACCTTTTTTAATATATTTTTTCATCCTAAGCAATCTTCCACCTGTCATCGTATTTTTTCCAGTTTCAACAAGGTGGATATTCCAGTCAAAAAAATTTTTATTGAAATATTTTTTTATGACTTTGCCTTTGTAACCTAGCGCTATATAAAAATCTTTATAACCATAGCTTGCATATATTTTCATAATATGGAGTAGTATTGGCATTCCACCAATAGTCACCATTGGTTTAGGTATAGTTCTGGTGTACTCAGATAATCTTGTACCTAATCCCCCAGCTAATAGAACAACTTTCATGCTTTAATTTTTAAAAATACCTTCCAATTTAATAATATTTTCACTTTTCCAATTTGGAAAATTAAACTTTTTTAATAGATTTATTCTGGCAATTTTTAAACCATCATTTACAAAATTAAATAAATTTGCAGTAGCCACTGCATCAATTTTTTTGTTTTCTAGAGCTTTAATGAAGTGTTTATAATTTCCTGCTCCTCCAGCCATTATCAATGGAATTTTTAAATTATTAGGAATTAAATTTAATATATCTAAATCATATCCAAAACCTGTTCCATCTTTATCAATAGAGTTCAAATATATCTCTCCAAAATTATAATTATTTATTTTTTTTATAAATTCAGTTAAATTTTCTTTCTGTTTTAAACTTCCGTTCTTAGTCCATATATTATAGTTATTTGTTTCTTTTAATAAATTTTTTGAAATATCAAGTGACAAAATTATACTTTGTTTTCCAAATTCTTTTGCAATCTCATTAATTATTGATGGATTATCAAAAACAACAGAGTTTACTACTATCTTATCTGCTCCTGATCTTAAAAATTTATGGGCATCTTTTATGCTTTCAATGCCCCCTCCCGCGCTAACTGGGACAAAGCTTTTTTTTGTAACATTTTTTAAAATATCAAAAAAATCACTTTTTTTCTTGTTTTTTCTAGAAACATCTAAAATTATAAGTTCATCTATATAAAAAGATAATTTTGAAAAATCATAATTTTTTTTAAGCCAGCTAGAGTTTCCAACTTTTTGTAAATTAAAATTTCTACTTAACATAAAATTTCCAGAATCGTACAATAATGTAAAAATAATTCTTTTTTTTAGCATTTGTATATAAGTGAAAAAAAGTTTTTCAAAAGTAGCAATCCATTAGTTTGGCTTTTTTCTGGGTGGAATTGAGTGCCAAAAATATTTTTAGTTTCAAATGACGCTATAAAAGTTTTTCCGTAAACGCACGTGGACATATTTTTTAATATTGATTTTTGGAACATGCAATAAGAATGATTAAAGTAAAAATCACTTTGATTGTTTATGTTTTTAAATAATAAAGAATTTTCTGGAATTTGAACTGAATTAAAACCTACATGAGGGACTTTTACTTCTTGGTTTTTTGTTAAAATTTCAACTTTATTATCAACTAAACTTAAGCCTTCGGATCCTCCGTCTTCCTCACTATAGTTTCCTAAAAGTTGCATTCCGAGACATATTCCAAGTATTTTAGATTTTTTTTTCATTGAATCTTTTATTGATTGGTCAATTTTCATTTGTTTAATTCGAATCATTGCTTTTCTAAAAGAACCAACTCCTGGAAGTATTAAGCATTTAGAATTAGAAATTTTTTCATTATTGTTTGATATTTCTGATTTTAAGCCCAAAAAATTTAGGGCATTTTGTACTGACCAACAGTTACCCATGCCAAAGTCGATTATGATAATGTTTTCCATTTATTCTATAGTAAATAATGGCTTCCACTTACCATTTTTCTTTTCAAACAATTTTTTATTTGCCCACTTATCGAGTACTTGATCAAAATCTTTTTTCTTCATTTTATAATAATCAAGGTAAATATCTATAAACTCTTCTGGGTACTGACCATCATACATTCTCACAAGGTTTAAAGCCTGATCTCTAGTCATGGCTCCTCGTCTAATTTCTATTCCCGCATCTTGTAGTGCTCTGCCAAAACCAAATTTTAAATAACACATATACATGTGCAATGAATACAAAGCTTGATCATTTTGTGCAAAATTTGTAAACGTACTTTCATTTCCTGAATCAGCTTCTTTTAATCCACAATATTTTTTTGCGGTTAAGTAGTTGCGATATGAATCCCAATTTTCAAAATAAGACCAGGTAGTTGTGTATAATCTTTTTTTACCAATCTCTTCTTCTGTTGGAAACTTCCAAAATGCTGCTTCAGATTTAAGCTTTTGTGGAATCTGATCTAAAATATGATCATACCCAGCTTCAAACCAAATTTTTTTTTGATATTCAATAGATAGTAAACTTTTATGCTTGGTTTCAGTTGATCCTCCATATTCAACTTCACCATCTTCGCCATAAAAAATTAAAGAAAGATCAAACTTTAAAGCTGTTCTAATGACTGCAGATTGAATTGCTACTAGCCAACCAAAATAAGGAAAGCCTTTGTCAATAAATCCTCTTTTATCAAGAAATCTCATCACCTCTTGATTTGGGTGAATTTGTATAAGGTTATAACCCGAAGCAGCAAAATTCTTGAGATTCTCCTCACCAATTTTTCTAGGTAATGGCGGTGTAACATTTATAGTTAGTGGATTCATTTTATATTTGTGTTTTAAGGTATGTGCTATATGTGAACCATCTTTTCCTCCACTTACAGGAACTACGCAGTCAAATTCATTATTTTTTGATTTATATTTTTTAAAAAGAGTTAACAATTCATCCTCTCTTTTTTTCCAATTTAATTGCTTTTTTTCTTCCATCCAAACACATGCATTGCACCAACCTTTTTCATCAAAGGTGATTCTAGGTCTAGTCGACATATTTAGACAATTTTTACACCAAAAAACTTTTTCTTTAGACATTGCTTACCATTATATAAAATTTTTTTCTAAGTATGAGGTACTATAATTTCCTTCACACATTTTAAAACATCTTATTATTCTTAAAAACTCATTATTGCTAAAATTTCTATTTATTTTTTTAGATGAAAAGCTTGTAAAATTTTCATTATATATTTCCTCTAATCTATTTTGTAAAAACTTTTTAAAATTTATTTGAATATCTGTTACTTGGTTTTTTTCTTCTATTAAATTTAGATATTCCTGCATAGCAGCATATAATTCTTCATCTGAATTTTCCTCAAAATTTATATCTTTTATTTCAACTTCAGGGTTATGGTAATTTATATTTAATTTAGCAAAATCTTTTATATTTATTATTTTTCCATTTTTTTTATCTATAATTTTTTTAAAAATACCTCTATCGTTTTTTTTTCTCGGGAAGCTAGAAAATAATTCACAAATATTTGTCAATAACAATGGTTTTTTAAACATGTGAGCCGTATCCATTATTCCCGATTGTGTGCCTACAAAAAAATTGCATTCTTTTATTAAAAATAAATCCATTAATTCAGATTTAATATCTGAATATGGATAATCAATAAACTTTTTGTTTGTAAAATTTAATTTTGGTGTTGGGCTGTCACCCATTCTTAAAACATAATAGTCTTTACTTATCAATAAATTTATCAACTCAATATAATTATTTATATTAGAATTTCTATATTCTTTTCTTCCTACGTCCTTATGATAAGTATTGTCTCTTACATGCAAACATACGAATCTTTTATCTTTAATTCCTACACCTCTTAATAATTTATAACATTCTTCTTTTTTGTTTTCTTGTATATCGGCAACAAAACTTTTAATATTAAATGGTTCAATTTTTTTATAATCTAAAGTATTTTGATATGTATATAATTCTAAAATCCCCAAATATGAAAATCTAAAATTTTCACCTAAATCAATTTTAAAAAATTTTTTTAAAAAGATTGCTAAACTTCTTCTAAAAAGAAATTCTAGTTGGATTATTTGATCTATAATAAAATAGAAAAAAGATTTTTCTTTAGTTTGATTATTTAATACTAAAAAATCGAATAAAGCATTATTACAAACTTTATAACCCAAAAATTTTTGAAAATATTTTGTTTTAAATATTAATATTTTTTTTCCTAAATTTTTTGCATGGGATGCAGCTAGTGCAATATGTTCTGAGGCATCACCAATAGAATAGGCCAATGGAGTAGCTATATAATAAGGAAATTTTTTATGGTAATTCAATTTACTTATTATTTTAAAAAACATTTTATTTTAAATTAAGTTTTTGTTCTAGGTGAATTAGGTATTTTTGTGCCATATCATCGGAATTATGAAAATTATTAATATATTTTTTTGCAACATCAGATCTTGCTTTCCAACTTTCATTGTCATCAACAAAACTAATGAGTGCTTTTTTTAAATCTTCAATTGATGATGGAGGTATTATTTTGCAATAATTGCTATTAATATATTCAGAAATTGCCCCTACATCTGTTGTTATAAGAGGAATCCCTGCGCTCATTGCTTCTGCTATGGTTAAACCGAAACCCTCGAATGATCTTGTCAATGACAAGGCCAAATCGAAATCTGCTAGTATCTCCTGGTTTTTTTTATCTAAGTATCCTGAAAAAATAAAATATTTTTCTAAGTCAAGTTGTTTTGTTAATTGTTTTAAACTTTCTATACTTTTTAAATTTCCTGTTCCAATAAAGTGGAATTCGAATTTGTTTTTATAACTATCAGGCAGCATATTGACTGCTGAGATTAAATCTGCGTGGCCTTTATAATTTTCTATCCTTGAAATAAGGCAAACTTTAAACTTCTCTGGTGTTTTTTTTTTATTTTTAATTAATTCTTCTATTGAAAATTTTGGGACACCGTTATGAATTACTAAATCATGTAATTCTTCTCTATCTAGCAAATTAGATTTGTTAAATAGAGTATTTCGAGTAGCATTTGAAACAGATATAACACTCGATAATCTTTTAGAAATAACATGATTGATTAATTTAAGAAATCCTCCCATGAAAGGTGGATAATGTGAACAAGCATGATGAACTATCAAAGTTTTTATAGGTATATTTTTAGCTGCTAAAATTGCTGCCATTTCACCTCGTATTGATCCGTATCCTCCGCACTGACCCATTAAAATATCATAATTATTTCCTTGAAATAACTTCTTAAATTTTAAAATCATAAAAATGAATAAAATTGGTTTTAAAAAATAATAAACCTTTTTTAAAATATTATTATTTGGATAAAATTCTAATAAAGAATTGTAAGTAATTATCTTAACTAATTTATTATTTAAATTTTTTTTTAATCTTTCTATCCCTTGATTATTTTCATTGGTATATACAGTAATTGAAATATCTTTAAAATATTTGCTATTTAAAAGATGGGAAAGATATGTATCAACACCACCCCATGAAATTTGCTCCCAAACTAAAGCTATAGATTTAATTTTTTTCATTAATTTAAAAAGTTAGTAAAATACAATTTCTTTATCAACACCATTTTTATCGTTTGGTTGATCAATTTCTTTATTGGGAAAATTAAATTCATTATCATTTCTTTTATAATTATTATCTTTGGGAGAAAAAGTTAATTCTAATACAGTTGGAAAATTATCTTTCCCTACTGTACAAAAGTTATTTACATGCATATGGACTAAATCTAAATTTAACTTATCTATAAAAGTTTTAATTTTCTCATACATTAAATCACATTCATGAAATTCTATTACTAATCCTGTCAAATTTTTTTGGTTTTCTAAAATATCATCCAAAACTCTATATTCATTTCCCTCTATATCCATTTTAATAAAGAAATCATTTTCACACCAAGTATTTATAATATCTTTTAAATTAGTAAAATTTTTTTGTTCCTCTTTTGGTAAAATAATTTTTTTTGAAGTAATATGCTTTTTAATATGAAGAACATTTTTTTTTTCAAAGAAAAATTTATATTTAACAAAAGTAAAAACTTTTTTAAATTGTTCTAAATAATTTTTTTTAAAATCGAAATAAACTATACTTTTAATTAATCTTTTTATCCAAAATTTATAATTTACTGAACTGTCAAAACATAAGATTTTGGCGCTTGTCTCTTTTCTAAAATCTTCTTCGAATGACCAATCTTCGTCTAAACCGAAACTGATAAGCACTTTACTTTTTCGCAAAGCCTTTTCTGGAATACAATAGCCTCCATCATTGTTTCTTCCAAGTCTTACTAATTTTGTTTTAAAACTGGGGCAAAAAAGTTTGGGTAATTTATACATGAAAATTAATAAAATTATTTAAATTGATTTATCCATTATATCTTGAATAATTCTATAATTGGGTTTTTCAGAATCTGAATTATTTTTATTGGTCAAATATTTAAATTTATATTTGTCATATTTAATCCTATCTACTTGTAAATTTTTCAATAGTTTCTCTTCTTTATAATAATCTATATCTATTGGTTCAGTTCCAATAATGTCCCCTTGAACAAATAGGTCTTCATACTCTTCTCTCACATAATTGTAGCTTGATGAATATATAAGTTGAATAGGCTTATAGTTTATTATTGCATGAGATACAGCGGTAGACCCTCTGCTAATTACAAATAGAGACTGGGGAATAAATTTCGCTGCTGCATTATAAGAATTATCGCTTAACCTATTGCTAAAATATGGGATTAAATTTTTTTCTCTCAAACTTGGGATTTTATATTTTGGATGAGGAACTACTAATATTTTGGATTTAAATGAATTTTCCAAACTATCAAAAAACAAATTTATGGTTTTGTACCATTTTTCTGTGTCATTTCTTGGTAATTTTCTTCCATTCAATAGTGTATCACCTTTAAAATAGGGGCAACCGTCATCAAGATAGACTATAAAATTATCATTTTTCTTTTCTTCATGGGAATTTTTATATTTTTCTACCAAAGCATTGGAATAATCCGTGCTATGGCAGCCAATTAAGAAAGTGTTATTTTTTTTTTTTATAACATCCAAATTTTTGTTTGTAATTAAAAAAATTTTTTTAAATTTAATTAATTTTATTAATTTATCAAACATCATTACTTTAATACTGAATAAATAAACTTTAAAATTTAATTTATGTTCAGCAATTTTTCTTAACAAATATTTAAAGTTTTTTTTGGGTACCCACTCCTCTACATCTCTTACTTCTTGTTGTAATATTGGTTTATTTGACAACTTAAGCAATAATTTTATTACGAATGATTGAAAATTATCATTTCTAATAAAATCGTAAATAAGGAGATTTTCTTTTTTAATTATTTTTTTAAACTCACGTATCCAAGATATTAGTGATAAAAATTTTATAGCTTTTTTTTCACTTTCAGCTTTCCACTCAGCAACAAATGCTTTATTGCTTACAATATTTGAAAGGTCATGAATTATTATTTTGTAACCACTTTCTTTTTCTAAATATGAAAATTCATATTTATAATACTCAAATCCTGTAAAATTATATGGAAATAAAAATAAAAGAGTTTTCATTAAAGCGACCAACCATCATCTATCACTAGGTTTTGACCTGATATATATTTCGATTTTTCTGATAAAAGAAATATAATTAGTTGTGAAACATCTTCAGGATCAAGTAAGCCTTTTGAATTACATGCTTTTTTATATCTTTCGATAAACTTTTTTTTCTGTTTATCTTTAATTCCACCAGGACTTACACAATTAATTTTAATATTTTTTTTCTGATAATATTTTGAAAGATATTTTGTTACAGCTATAATACCAGATTTTATTGCAGAGTATTCAATAGGACTATTCATATTTAAATTTTTATAATGTTCAAATTTTGGAGATTTTATTCCTTGGATTGATGAAATTAAAACTAAATTACCTTCTTTAATCTTTAGAAAATATTTAATTATTTCTTGACAAAAAATTATGGTGGCGCCAAGTTGATTATATAAATCTGTCCTAAGATTGATTTCTTTTAAATTCTCGAATGAGGTGCCCCATTTTTTAGATTTTGGATATGAACAATGCACAGCTCCGTCAATTCTTTTAAATTTTTTTAAACCATATTTTATAAATTTATTTATATTATTTTTTTTGGTTAAATCTGAGGAAAACACTTCTACATTTGCCCAACTTAATTCTTTTTTTATTTTAAGTAGCTTCGATCTATTTACATCACCTAGCAAAACATTGTAACCTAGTTTTGCTAAGTCAGAAGCCAAAGTCGATCCTACTCTGCCAGCTCCTCCAGTTATAAGAATTGTTTTATTCTGATAAACCATTTTTTTTGTCTGAAGCTAAAAAATTTGCAATTTTGTAGTCAAATTTATCATCTATATCTATTGCCCGTTCCTTTGGCACTTTAACAAAACCTACTTTTCCTGAGAATAAGTCATTAGTTTGCATTACAAAATTTGGCTTAAACACATAGCATGTTGTAGTTAAATCAAAACAATTGGGTGCGTCCTGACGCCTATTAATTTTTTTATTTTTAAAACTCCAAGCTAATCCAGTTTTTGAAAGGATGTTTAGTTTACCTTTTCTTTCTTCAAACATGTTAAAATAAGGGTTTCTTGAGGATGGTGTTACTGCAAAAACTACATCTAATTTGTTCCTAATAGCTTTTTGAATACATTTGTTAATATCTGATATTCTTCTAAGAGGGGAAGTGGTTGGTACTGATACTATATAATCCGGATGTAAATTCATTTTTTTTTTTAAAAAAATAATTGCATGTCTCCAAGAATCTATTTCTGGGGAATTGTCTTTTGCAAGTTTTTTTGGCCTTAAAAAAGGAACTTCTGCTTTATTTTTTATAGCCTCTAACATAATTTTTTTGTCGTCAGTTGATACAAAAGTTCTTGACGAATATCTTACTTTTCTAGACTGATTAATAGCATTACCTAAAAGAGAAGTCTTTTTAAACTTCAATAAATTTTTATTCTTAATTCCTTTAGAATTTCCTCTTGCAAAAATAAAACAAATTATATTCATTTTAAATTATATTTTTTTATTTATAAAATTTTTGTATTTTTCCATCTCGCCAACATCAATCCACTGTCTATATTTAATTTTATAATAACCTACTTTCTTATTTCTTCTTTTGCAGTTAGATAATAAGGTATTAAAATCTAAATAAGTTTTTTTTCTTATTAAATTTAAAATATTTTTACTTAATAAATATAATCCCACATTGACATAAAATTTAAATTTTGGTTTTTCACTAAATGAGAAATTTCTTTTGTTAATATTAAAAACTCCATAAGGAATAGAGAAAGTTTTTTTAGCTACTACTACTGTAATATCATTTTTATTTTTTAAATGCTGTTTTAAAATTTCTGAATAATTAGCATTTACTATGGTATCACAGTTTGTAAGAAAAAAATTATTCTTAATCTTATTTTTTAAAAAATATAAACTTCCTGCTGTTCCTAAAGGTTTTTTTTCATTAATTGTTTCCACTTTAAATGATTCTTTGATTTCTTTAAAATATGATTTTAAAATTTCAGATTTATAATTCAAAGTTACATAAAATTTGTTTGGATTATAAATATTAAATTTTTCTAGTATATGCCTGATTGCAGGTTTATTATCGATAGGCAACAATGGTTTGGGCAATATTTCAGTATATGGTTTTAACCTAGTTCCTTTCCCACCAGCCATAATTACCACGCTACAATTTATTTTTTCTAAATTATTAAATTTTAAGTTTTTTATTTTTTTATAAGTTAAAATATCAATTATTTTTTTACTTTTTCTTTTAACTATTGGAAGTATATGAAGTTCTTTAATTTTAAAATGCACTTCTGAGATCTTTTTATTTAGCTCGTCAGAAAAAATATATTTTGGTTTTTTATTATAAATTTTGCTTATATTTTTATTAAGAATATTTTTATTCATAATTGCTTTTCTTAAATCATAACTACTTAAAATTCCCCTGAGAGTATTTCTGTTCTTTACAACAATTAAGCTTTGTCCTCCTAATTTGTTCATTTGATTAATTGCTTTTTTAGTAGAGGAATTGTGGTCAATAAAATATTTTTTTATATCTTTAATCATCTGTCCCATCTTTATTAACTGTATGCCTTAAACGCCATTGTTTTTTTTCTTTTTTCCATAAATGCGGAGATTTAAATTTGTCACAAAGCTTTAAAAATGATCCTTCTTTTATTTTCAAATATTTCATTACCTCAGTAAAATAACGATCTGGAAATTCACCATCATATTTTTTAATTAATTTTTTCCCTTCTTCAATATTTAAATGGTCATTTCTTAATTCTTGAGACACATCATATGTGGCTCTTCCAATGCCAAATTTTATAAATGTTGTAAAGTAATGAAGATCATCAATTTTATCATCTATACTATTATATTTACTATAAGTTCCCTGGGTGCGAAAAGGTCTAGGTTTAAAATTACAATTTTCGACTGAATAATAAAAAGTTTCTTGAGGAGTCCACTTTAAATAGTAACCAAGATAATGAACCTCTAATGGAAAATTTTTTAATTTGCTTGCTTGTAGAGGCAAAAATGGTTCAAAATCTTTTATTTTAAAATTATAATCACGCATAATCTCATTTATTGTTACTCCTCCTAGTCTAATTTCGGATAAGTTTTTATAAGTGTGATAGGAACTGTCTCTTAAAAACTTTGAATTATCAGATATAGGATTGTGATGTTCCGCTTCATTTTCACCGTAAAAAACTAAAGGTATTTTTAATTTTTCAGCGACTTTTGCAGCAAAAAATTTTTGACCTAAAATAAATGTTTGGAACGGATGTAATAAATTTTCAATTGATAATTTCGTAAGTAATTTTAAAAGTCTCTCATTTCTTTTTGCTGAAATATTACGAAATGGCCCAGATTTTATCCAGTTTTTGAAGTTTTTATATCCATAATCGGTATATAGAATTGGAGGCCAAGTTACAGTTAGCGGATTCATTCCATACTTTTTTTTTAAAATGTGTGCTGCAAAACAACTATCTTTTCCCCCGCTTCCTGGAACTACGCAGTCAAATTCACGTCTTCCTCTATGTTTATCAAGTAATTTTAATAGTTCTTTTTCTCTTTTTTCATAATTTATTTTTTTTTTAATTCTTGAATATTTCCAAGGATCAGAAATTCCATTTTTATCTATATAGGTAGTTTTTTTTTTAGACTTGATTGTATGTTTAAATTCTACAGCAGAATTTGGGACCTGATTAGAAATTAAGCTTTTTTTACAAAAAATAACTTTTTTAGGTAAACCGTAATAAGTTTTTAAAGTCATAAATTTAATTTTTAAGTCTTTTTAAATTTTTTAAAAATTCTATTCCTAATAAGCCACTTTTTTCAGGATGAAATTGTGTTCCAATTATTTTTTTATTTAAAGTTATTGCTGAGAAGGATTGACCGCAATATTCAGAGCTAGCAATGCTGCAGGGATTTTTTTCAGATATTGCGAAAGAATGAACAAAATAAAATTTACTATTTAAATCTAT
>MDSV01149851.1_pt1 | contig 19620 bp, 18 predicted proteins | sample 810851 | NCBI WGS metagenome assembly MDSV01 (sample SAMN05326640, study PRJNA326480) | marine metagenome | isolation source: seawater | place: Atlantic Ocean: North East | collected 2012 | reverse complement strand
GAAGATTTGGGACAATATATTCTAAAAGCTTTATCTGATAAAGCAGGTGGGGGTAAAGGATTAGTACTTGGTGTTTGTGTTGCCTTCATAGGTCTAATATTTGATAATTTAATCCGAACTTGGGTAGAGAAAAGAAAAAAACATCTTGGCATAGATTAAAATTATCAATTAATTTGTAAATGAATATTAAAGTTATAAATATTGTCGGTTGGGTTTTATTTTTGGTCTCTGCAATTGGTTTTATTATGTCTAGCCTTGGAAATTTTTGGGCTATGTTTGGAAGCATTTTCTTTTTATTTGGATGTTTAGTTTTTTTAATACCTTATTTAAAAAAAGAAGATTAATTTATTTTAGATGAATTAAATTATTTTTTTCCTTGGTTTAAAAAAGTTTTTAAAGAATCATCCATAGCAGTTTCCCAAGATGTATGATGTATTGGAGCAACTGAGCCAGTTACTGGTGAAGAAAAAGATTTGTTACGGTATGTCATAATATTTTCTACTTTATGGTGCTCCCATTCTTTAAAATGTTTTCTAATTAACTCAAAATCAATTTTTGGATAATCAGATAAATCATGGAGATCTTTTGTATATTCAGTTTGAAAATCTATCATTTGATCAGGATTTTCTAATTTTTCTTCAATTGATACCCATTTGTTTATATCTTTTTCTATTTCTGATTTATTTGGAATTTTAATTTTACCCATTACAACATCTCTTGCAAACCAAGCCTGACAATCAAACATATTAAAAGTATGAAACTGATCTTGCATACCCAGATATAATAATTTTTGATTATTTTGCCAAACTACACCTTTATACAATTTTGGTGGATATAATCTATTTCTAGTTTTTAGTTTAAGGTCTTCTGATAAGAAAGGAAAATGGTGAAGATAACCTGAGCATAAAATTATTGCATCTGCTTCCTGTTCATGACCATCTTTAAAAATTGCTTTGTTGCCTACAAGTTTATCTAGATGAAAAACTTCTTTAACTCCATTTGGCCATTTAAAGCCCATTGGATTATGTCTATATCCAATAGTTACACTTTTTGCTCCATACTTATGACATTGAAGAGCTACATCTTCTGCAGAATAACTACTTCCTAAAACAATAACATTTTTACCTCTGAATTCTTCGGCGTCTCTAAAATCATGTGAATGCAATATTCTTCCTGGAAAAGATTTCATTCCTGGATACTCTGGAATGAATGGAACTGAGAAATGACCAGTTGACACAATTACATAATCAAATACATCTCTTGAAAATTTATCATTTTTTTTATCATGTGATGTAATTTCAAAATTATTTCCACTATAGGATACATTGATTACAGTGTTATTAAACTTTACTTTATCTTTTAAATTCCCTTTTTTAACTCTACCAAGTATATAATCATATAAAACTTCTCTTGGCGGAAATGATGGAATTGGTTTTCCAAAATGTTCATCAAAAGAATAGTCAGCAAATTCTAAACATTCCTTAGGACCATTTGACCAAAGATATCTATACATGCTATTAGGAATTGGATCTCCATATTGATCAGACCCTGTTCTCCAACTGTAATTCCATAAACCGCCCCAATTCTCTTGTTTTTCAAAACAAACTATCTGAGGTATTTTTTCACCTTTTTTTTCAGCTTGTTCAAATGATCTCAACATGGACAAACCACATGGTCCAGCTCCAATAATTGCCACTTTTGTCATTAAATTTTTTTCATCTAAATTAAATTTATAAATGTATTTTACTAACAAAATGTCAAAAAATGAAATAATATTTTATTTTTAAAATTAACTGGAATTACTCTAATTCTGTATTTATAGGATTAATTTTAGATAATTTAATTAGTGCTTGTTGGTAAAGAAAATTATTAGGCAAAAGGAATATTAATTAGTGAAAAAATTTATTGTTGCCATTGATCAGGGCACCACATCAAGCAGAGCAATATTATTTGATCTAAAAGGTCAATCAATTTATTCATCTCAAAAAGAGTTTAGACAATATTTTCCTAAAAATGGATGGGTAGAGCATAATCCGAATGAAATTTGGAATACCACAAAGACAGTATTATTAGATGTAATTAAAAAAAGTAAAAAATTAAAAGGAAAAGTTTTAACCATAGGTATCACAAATCAAAGAGAAACAACTATTCTTTGGGATAAAAAAACAGGCAGACATGTTTATAATGCTATTGTATGGCAAGATAGAAGGACATTTGATTTCTGTAAAAAATTAAAAATTAAAAATAAAAATATTGAAAAAATAATTAATAAAAAAACTGGCTTACTTATCGACCCTTATTTTTCTGGTACAAAAATTAAATGGATACTAGAACATATACCTAAGGCTAAAAAATTAGCTAAAAAAAACCAACTTCTCTTTGGTACAGTTGATACATTTTTACTTTGGAAAATGACCAAAGGGAAGATGCATGCTACAGATGCCACCAATGCATGCAGGACAATGTTATTTAACATTTCTACTAACACTTGGGATAAAGAAATTTTGAAAATTTTAAAAATACCCAAAACTATTCTTCCCAAAGTTAAAGATTCTTCAGATTATTTTGGTTTTACTGCCAAATCGATAACTGGCAAATCTTATTCAATAACTGGAATTGTAGGAGATCAACAAGCAGCTACCATAGGCCAATCTTGTTTTTTAAAAGGTTCAAGCAAAATTACATATGGAACAGGAGCGTTTGTATTAATAAACACGGGAAATAAAAAAATATATTCAAAAAACAAACTGTTAACAACAATTTGCTATAGACTTAAAGGAAAAACAACGTACGCTCTTGAAGGATCAATATTTATAGCAGGTGCTGGCATTCAATGGTTAAGAGATAAAATGAAAATTATAAATAAAGCCTCGGAAACAGAAAAAATAGCAAAATCCTTAAAAAATAATAACGGTATTTATCTGGTACCAGCTTTTACTGGACTAGGAGCACCCTATTGGAAATCTAAAGCAAGAGGTTTAATCTGTGGTTTGACCAGAGATACTAGTCAAAAAGAAATTATAAGGGCAACATTGGAGTCTGTCGCTTATCAAACTCAAGATATATTTAAAGCAATGAAGAGTGACGGTCTTAAACCCAATATATTAAAAGTTGATGGAGGTATGGCAAAAAATAATTGGTTTTGTCAGTTCTTATCTAATGTAATTAATATAAAAGTATTTAGGCCTCAAGTTCAAGAAAGAACTGCATTGGGAGCAGCATTTATGGCTGGGTTAAAAATAGGTGTTTATAAATCTTTGTCTGATATTTCTAAAAGTTCGAAAATAAATAAAAAATTTGTTCCAAAAATAAGCAAATCAAACCGTACTAAACTATTGAAAGGCTGGGAGCAAGCAATTAGAAAAACCTTAGTATGAAAAAAATATTGGTATTAGGAGCTGGAGCTATGGGAGCAGCTTTTACTATTCCTTGCATTGACAATAAACACAAAGTTACTTTGTGTGAACCGCATGATTATTCACTATTAAAAAATATATTATCAAAAAAAAAATTTCATCCCTTTTTAAAAATAAAACTATCTAAAAAACTCATAATAAAAAAATATTCAAGTGAAATTTTAGAAAAAAAATGGGATCTTGTAGTTATTGCTGTAAGTTCAGCAGGCATTGAGTTTATGGGAGCAGAATTAAGCAAAATGAAAAAAAAATGTCCAATTTTAGTACTTACAAAGGGACTTCTTTATCAAAAAAAAACAAATAAAATTATAACGATATCGGAACAATTAAAAAAAAAAATTAAAAGAAAAAATATAATTGTTCTCAAAGGACCGTGCATAGCAGCAGAGCTAGCAAAAAGAATAAAAACAAGCGTCGTAATAGCAAGCGAAAATATTTTTTTAGCTAAATCGATAAGTAAAATAATTTCTACCAACTATTACAAGACTGAATGTTCACAAGATGTTAAAGGAGTTGAAATTTGTTCTGCAATTAAAAACATATATTCTATGGTAATAGGTTCTGGCGAAGGTTTAAATACTTCATCTTATTTATTTTATAAATCAATATTAGAAATGATCTATTTAACGAAATTTTTTAAAGGTGAAGTAGATACAGTTTTTGGCTTGGCAGGATTAGGCGATCTATATGTTAGCGCAGTTGGAGGAAGAAATAGCAAAATGGGAAAATATTTAGGCAAGGGATTTACTTATAAAAATGCAAAAAAAAAGTTTATGCCAAATGAAACAATAGAGGGAGCACAATTAGCCTCCAGTATTGCTCCATATATTTTAAAAAAAATTAATAATAAAAAAATTCCTATAATGGTTAATTTGTTAAAAGCAATTACTAAAAATAAAAAGTTAAATATTAAATTGTAATGGCGGAAAAAGAAAAAATATTTGAAAATTGGGGATATCCAAATACTGTATGGTTTGGAAATGGGAGAATAAATGATTTACCCAAAGCTTGTAATACTTTAAATATTAAGAAGCCGCTATTAGTTTCTGATAAAGATTTAGCAAAAACAAATATGATATTAAGTGCATTAGATACTTTAAAAAAAAATTCATTTGCTGCAGAAATTTTTTCAGATTTAAAAGGCAATCCTCTCGGCAGTAATGTTAAAAAAGGAGTAGATAAATTTAAAAGTGGTAACTTTGATGGAATAATAGCTTTTGGAGGAGGAAGCAGCCTAGATGTTGGTAAATCAATAGCTTTACAAGAGTCTTTGAATCGACCTCTTTGGGATTTTACAGCTGGAGGTTCTTTCTGGAAAGAAAATAGTTATGGAAAATCAATGGCTGTAAATAAAATTAGCAATCCTGATAATATAAAACCCATCATTACAATTCCTACAACTGCGGGCACAGGTTCTGAAACCTCAAGAGCAGCTGCAATAATTAATGACGAAACAAATATTAAAAAAATTGTTTTTCACCCTCGTATGCTACCAACATTAACAATTCTTGATCCAGAGTTAACTGTGGGAATGCCAAAATTTTTAACAGCAACAACCGGTATGGATGCATTAGCTCATAATTTAGAAGCTTATTGTGCACCGGGCTACCATCCTATGGCAGATGGAATTGCTCTTGAAGGCATGAGGTTAATAAAAAAATGGTTGACCCTTGCTGTTGAAGAAGGTGAGAATATAGAAGCAAGAGGCAATATGTTAACAGCATCAAGCATGGGAGCTACTGCTTTTCAAAAAGGCCTAGGAGCCATACATTCATTAAGTCATCCTGTAAATTCATTGTTTAATGTTCATCATGGGTTATCAAACGGAATATTCATGCCATATGTTTTAACTTTTAACAGATCAAACATCGAAGATAAAATAGTTAAGGCTTGTGATTATTTAGAAATTAAAAATGCTTCTTTTAAATCTTTTATAGATTGGACCTTAAGTTTAAGAGAAAAAATAAAAATTCCACATAAACTTTCAGAAACTACTGATATTTCAGATCAAGATATAGAAAAAATGTCACCGATGGCACTAAATGATCCTTGTACACCAGGAAATCCAAAAAAACTTAATACTGGTGATATGAAAATAATGTATAAAAATAGTATGATAGGAAAATTATTTTAATTTATGAGCAAATTAAACTTATTAATCGTCGAAGGAAACTTGCAAAAAGAAAATGCAACTTTTAAAAAATCAGGAATACCAACTCATGCAGAAAGCTTAAAAGATAGCCTTGCATATTATACAAAAGATTTAAATATTGATGTTTTTAATCCTTGTGCAGAAAAAAATTTTGAAAAAATATTAATGAAAATTCAAAAATATAATGGACTTATTTGGGGTGGCAGTAGTTTAAATATTTATAATGACTGTATAGAAATACGACAACAAATATCTTTTATGAAAGAATGTTTTAAAAATATAAAAAATATTTTAGCAATTTGTTGGGGTATGCAGGTTGCCGTTACTGCAGCAGGAGGCAAAGTACAAAAATCTTCAAATGGAGCTCATATAGGAATTGCAAAAAACATCGAAATAAATCAAAACGGATTAAATCATCCTCTTTATAAATCGAAAAATAAAAAATTTAATTCACCAGCTTTTAATTTTGACGAAGTAGTTAACTTACCAGATGGAGCTACGCATTTAGCTTCAAACAAAATTAATAAAATTCAAAGCATTCATTTCAAATCAGGTGTTAGCGATATATGGGGTCTGCAATATCATCCTGAAATCAGCTATCATAAAATGATAAGTTTAATAAAATTTAGGAAAGATAAATTAATAAATGATAGAAAATGTTTTAAAGATGAAAAAGAAATTCAAGAACATATCAATTTTATTGAAAGAGAAATTAAAATATCTGAAAAAAGTTCTAGAATGATGGAATTAAAAAACTGGTTAAATTATTTAATGGCAGCCTAATTAAAATAGTCCCTCAACCTCACCTTTTTTGTTTAATCTTATCGAATCGGCAGCTGGAATTTTTGGTAAACCAGGCATAGTCATAATTGATCCACATATAACAACGATAAATTCTGCACCAGATGATAATCTAACTTCTCTTATAGGTATTTCATGTCCTGATGGAGCTCCCTTAAGCTTTGGATCAACAGAAAAACTATATTGAGTTTTGGCTATACAAACAGGTAATTTTCCGTAACCATTTTTTTCAAATATTTTGAGTTGTTCTTTTACTTTATCTTCAGCGGTAATTTTATCTGCCTGATAAATTTCTTTTGCTATTGTTTCAATTTTATCCCAAAGAGAGTCTTCATCTTTATACAAAAATTTAAAATTTTTTACGTCTGATTTTTCACAAATTTCCACAACATTTTTTGCCAAATCTGTAGCTCCTTCACCTCCTTTAGCCCAATGTCTGCATTCACTAACTCTTACACCCATTTTTTTACAAAAATCTGATACCGTATTAATTTCGGCTTTAGTATCCAAAACAAAATGATTTATAGCAACTATAGTTTCCAAACCAAACTTTTTTACATTTTTAATATGTCTTTCTAAATTAACCAATCCTTTTGCAAGGGCATCAATATTTTCTTTTTTTAAATCTTCTTTTTCGATACCTCCATGCATTTTTAAGGCTCTTATGGTCGCAACAATTACAACACAACTAGGTTTTAAATTTGCTTTTCTACACTTTATATCTAAAAATTTTTCTGCACCAAGATCTGCTCCAAAACCTGCCTCTGTAACAACATAGTCAGATAATTTTAAAGCAGTTTTAGTCGCTATCACTGAATTACAACCATGAGCAATATTTGCAAAGGGACCCCCATGAATTAATGCTGGGTTATTTTCTAAAGTTTGAGTTACATTTGGTCTAATTGCTTCTTTTAAAAGTACTGTCATTGGACCTTGAGCATTAAGATCTTTAGCAAAAATTGGTTTTTTATCTTTAGAGTACGCTATTGTAATATTTCCAATTTTTTCTTCTAAATCATTCAAATTTTTTGCTAAACAAAATATAGCCATAACTTCTGATGCCACAGTAATATCAAAACCATCTTCTCTTGGAAAATTTTTAGAAGCTCCTTTTGTATTAATATTTATTGCTCTTAAAGCTCGATCGTTCATATCCATAACTCTTTTCCAAACTATACTTTTATCATCTATGTTAAGTTTATTTCCCCAATAAATATGATTATCTATTAAAGCTGATAGAAGATTATGAGCAGATGTAATTGCATGAAAATCTCCAGTAAAATGTAAATTAATTTGCTCCATAGGAACTACCTGCGCATAACCACCACCTGCAGCACCACCTTTCATTCCAAAAGAAGGCCCTAGACTAGGTTCTCTCAAACATACAATTGATTTTTTTCCAATTTTATTTAAACCATCTGCGAGACCTACAGAAGTTGTTGTCTTACCTTCTCCTGCAGGAGTTGGTGTAATTGCAGTTACTAATATAAGTTTGCCATTTTTATTATCTTTTAGTGTGTCGAGGTAATCAAAATTAATTTTTGCTATATGTCTTCCCATGGGACTAAAAGCTTCATGAGTGTCAGGAATATTTATTTTAGCTAGAATCTCGTTTACAGGCTTCATCTTAGCTTCCCGAGCTATTTGGATGTCAGATTTGGACATAAGTATTTGATAATTCCTTTTATTTCAATTTTTGAAGCTGAATTAGTATCCTTTTTTAAGTATTTTTTAAAGTTCAAAAAATATATATAAAAAAAATAATGATTGTTTATATTTAATAAAATAAAATAAAATATGCAAAAATATTCCTTATTTAACCTCATAAAAAATGCTTTTAATGGCCACAAAGATTGGGAAGTGGCTTGGAAAGACCCTTCTCCAAAACAAGAATATGATGTTATTATAATAGGAGGAGGAGGCCATGGTTTGGCTACCGCATATTATCTGGCCAAAGAACACAATATTACAAACATTGCTATTGTTGAAAAAGGATGGATAGGCGGAGGTAATGTTGGAAGAAACACAACAATTCTTAGATCAAATTATATGCATGACGAAAATGGTTTATTCTATGAAAAAGGAATGGATCTATGGAGAAACATGAGTCAGGATCTAAATTTTAATGTGATGTATTCTCCAAGAGGAATAATTAATTTGGCACATTCAGATGCACAAATGAATGTATATGCAAGAAGAGGAAATTCAATGAGACTTAATGGAATTGATGCTGTGCTTTTAAATAGAGAGCAAGTAAAAAAATTAGTTCCAATATTAGATTTTTCAGAAAATGTTAGATTCCCAATTTTTGGTGGCTTGATGCAGCCCAGTGGAGGTACTGCAAGACATGACGCTGTTGCATGGGGTTATGCACGACAAGCAGACTCAATGGGAGTAGATATTATTCAACACTGTGAAGTTACAGGTTTCGATATATCGAACGGTAAAATAAAAGGAATTAAAACATCAAAAGGAAATATTAAAACAAAAAAGATAGGTTTATGTGTTGCAGGCAACACCTCTGTTCTTGCTGAAATGTTAAATATGACATTACCAATAGAAACTCACTTATTACAAGCATGTGTTTCTGAGCCTATTAAACCAATATTAGATCATGTTGTAACTTTTGGCGCTGGACATTTTTATTGTAGCCAATCAGACAAAGGAGAAATGGTAATGGGTGGAGATCTAGATGGATATAATAGTTATGCCCAAAGAGGAAATTTACCTACCTTGCAACATGTTTTAACAGAAGGAGTTGCAATGCTTCCATTTCTTAGCAAGCTTAAAATGTTAAGAACATGGGGAGGCATTATGGATATGTCTATGGATGGTTCTCCAATTATAGATAAGACTCATATCGAAGGATTATATTTAAATTGTGGATGGTGTTATGGAGGATTTAAAGCTACTCCTGTATCTGGTTGGACGTTTGCACACACAATAGCTCAAGATAGAGTCCACGAATTAAACGCTGGATATAGTTTGAATAGATTTAATACTGGGCATTTAATTGATGAAAAGGGCCTTGGTACAAAAACTTGGATTTCATAAATGTTACATATTAAATGTCCACATTGCGGATTAAGATCACAAAATGAGTTTGTGTATGGTGGAGATGGAACAGTTAAAAGACCTGAGTTGAACAAAGAAGTATCTGATAGGGAATGGGATACTTTTGTTTATTTAAGAAAAAGCTCAAGAGGCAAACATATAGAATTATGGCACCATGTTTCGGGTTGCAGACAATGGATCAAAGCCGAAAGAGATACAGTTACACATGAAATTTACAAAACAATAGAAGCATACAAAGATATTTAACTGTTATGCAAAATTATAGATTAAATAATATAGGTTTAATAAATAGAAATAAAAAAATTTCCTTTAAATTTAATAGAAAAAAATATTATGGTTATGAAGGAGATACTCTAGCTTCTGCATTAATTGCTAATGGTGTACATCTTGTTGGAAGAAGTTTTAAATATCACAGGCCAAGAGGTTTTTTTGGAGTTGGGGTTGACGAACCATATGCCATAGTTCAATTATATAGAGATGGAGAGACTGATCCAAATTGTCGAGCAACAGAACAAGAACTTTTTGAAGGTTTAGAGGCAAAAAGTGTAAATTGTTGGCCAAATGTTAATTTTGATTTTGGAGCAATAAATAATTTTTTAAATAAATTTTTTCCAGCTGGTTTCTACTATAAAACATTTATGTGGCCAAAAAGCTTTTGGTACAAAATATACGAACCAATTATTAGAAGAGCAGCAGGTTTTGGAGTTGCATCAACAAAACACGATAGCGAAAGATACGAACATAAGTATGAATATTGTGACTTGTTAATTACAGGGTCTGGGCCTTCAGGCCTGGCAAGTGCGTATGCAGCTGCAAAAAATGGAGCAAGAGTAATTTTAGCAGAAAATAAACCTAGATTTGGAGGAAGTTTACTTACTAGCGAAGCAAACATAGGGAATCAAAGTGGTAAAGAATGGAGTGAAAAAATAATTACTGAGCTTAAGGAAATGCCAAATGTATTACTTAAAAATAGAGCTCAAGTATTTGGATATTATGATCACAACATGCTTGTAATGTCTGAAAAAGTAAACGATCATTTACCTAAGTCAAAAAAATACAGTCCAAAACAACGACTTTGGTATATCAGAGCTAAAGAAGCTATTATTTCTTCTGGATCTATAGAAAGACCAATTGTTTTTGGTAACAATGATACACCTGGTGTAGTCCTGTCTTCAGCAGCTAAAGAATACTTGAAAATATATGGAGTTCTTGTTGGTAAAAAACCAATAATATTTACAAATAATGATAGCGCTTATGAAACAGCAATAGAATTTAAAAAAAATGGAGTTTTACCAATAGTTTTAGATACTAGGGCTAACCCAGATTCTGAAATTATTAAAGAAGCAAAAAGCATGGGTATAGAAATAAAATTTTCTCACGTAGTAATAGCAGCGAAAGGTTATAAAAAAGTTAAGTCGGCTGAAATTGCTACAATTTCTGATAATAAAAAAGATTTAGGTAAAATTAAAAATATTGAATGCGATTGTATATGCGTGTCTGGTTTTTGGACTCCTACGATACATTTATCTTCTCAATCAGGAAATAAAACAAAATTTAACGAAAATATAGACGCTTTTGTTCCTAACAAATCAAAACAAAAAGAAACAACTTTAGGATCAGCAAATGGAATCTTTACTCTAGAAGAAACATTAAAAACCTCTTTTGAAGCTGGACATAAACTATCAAAAAAAATAACAAAAAATAATAATGAAATTGTAGTTCCAAAAGTTTCTGAGAAAAAACATACACAACACGATAAATTTTGGTGTGTACCTCTACCTAAAGAAAAAAAATATAAAAGATTTCTAGACTTTCAAAATGATGTTGTTGTTTCTGATATAGAGCTTGCATTAAGAGAGGGGTATAGATCAATAGAACATGTAAAGAGATATACAACATTGGGAATGGCTACAGACCAAGGAAAAACTAGCAATCTTAATGGATTGCAAATTGTTTCTAATATAGAAAATAAAATTGTGCCTCAAGTAGGTCACACAACTTTTAGACCACCTTATACCTCGGTTACAATTGGGACTATTGTAGGAAGAGAGATTGGCAAGCATTCAAAACCAACTAGAAAATCACCAATGCATACATGGCATGAAAAAAATGATGCGGTTTTTGTAGATGCGGGTATATGGTTAAGACCTAGATATTATAAAAAAGGTAGCGAAGGATTATTTGAGGCATCTAAAAGAGAAGCAGAAAATGTAAGGAAAAATGTTGGAGTTTGTGATGTAACCACATTGGGTAAAATTGATATCAAGGGGCCAGACTCAGCAGAATTTTTAAATAGAGTTTATACAAATTCATGGTTAAAACTTCCAATTGGTAAAGCAAGATATGGAGTTATGTTGCGTGAAGATGGAATAGTGATGGATGACGGTACCACAACAAGAATATCAGAAAATCACTACCATATGACAACTACTACTGCTCAAGCAGCTAACGTTTTAGCTCACTTAGAATATTATCTTCAAGTTGTTTGGCCTAAACTAAATGTTAATGTTGTGTCAACAACAGAACAATGGGCAGGAGCAGCAATTGCAGGACCTAGATCTCGAGATTTATTACAAAAATTGTTTCCTGAACTAGATGTTTCAAATGAAGGTTTACCATTCATGGGTTATATTGAAGGTAATTTACTTGGAATTCCAGCAAGAATATTTAGGATTTCTTTTTCTGGTGAACTTGCATATGAAATTAATGTTGAATCTGATTATGGAAATTTTATGTGGGAAAAAATAATATATACTGGACAAGAATATAAAATACAACCATATGGGACTGAGGCTTTATCTACTTTAAGAATTGAAATGGGGCATGTTGCAGGTTCAGAATTAGATGGCAGAACTATTCCTTATGATAATTCTTTAGAAGGTTTAGTAAGTAAAAAGAAAGATTTTATAGGAAAGAGGTCTTTAAATAGACCAGCATTTACAGCTAAAAATAGACAGAAAGTTGTTGGTGTAGTTCCTCTTGATAAAAAAACAACTATTCCTGAAGGCTCGCATTTAGTTAAAGATCCAGATGTAAATTTACCAAACCCAAAACTTGGACATGTTTCCGCATCATGTTGGAGCGTAGAGTATAACAACCCTTTTTCTTTAGCTATAATTAAGGATGGAAAAAACATGATAGGAGAAAAACTATTTGCTTTATCACCGCTTAAAAATAAATCTATTCCTGTAGAAATAGTATCTTCACATTATGTCGATCCAAAAGGTAAAAGAGTAAGATCATGAAATCAGTGTCAGCATTAGAAAACATAAAAAAAAAAGGTCTTTTTGGCAATTACGAAGGCAAAGATGAAAAAAACTTAGTTAAAATTTCTGAAATAAAAAATTTGTTAATTGTTCAGATAGTTCAATTTAAAAATTCAATATATCCTTTAAATGACATTGCTATTGATGGACTTAAGTTAAGCAATGAAGTTTTAAAGACAAATTATAATGAAAACACAAGAATTTTATGGAATGGGCCAAAGAATTGGCTTTTAGTTTCCAATAATAAAACCTTAATAAAAAATATCAAAGAACCTCTAAAAGAAACTGATTTTGCGGTCACCGATCTATCTCACTCAAGGGCTGTAATAAATATTGAGGGGGAAAATTCAAAAGAGATAATTAAAAAAGGATGTCCTTATAATTTAAATGCATTAAAAAAAGATCAATGTGTAAACTCAGTATTTAACGGAATAACAGTTACTATTGATATGACTAATGATAATCCAATCAACTTAAGGTTGTTTGTTTTAAGAAGTTTTGGCGAATCACTGTATGAAAGTGTTACTGATGCTTGTCTTGAAGATGGTTATAAAAGTCTATAAAAAAAATTAATAAATTAAACATTGTGAAATTTTAATATTAATATATCAAGGGTTAATGAGGGAATCGATTAAGTTAAAATTATATATACTCTTGGCTTTACTTTTTTTTATGCCAAGCTGTGCTCAATTAACAGCCTTTTTGGGTCCTGCAATTTCAATTGGAACAACGGGAGAAACTTACCGTGCAGCTATTTCTTACAGTTCAGACTATATTATTAAAAAAGAGACAGGAAAAACTGCTTTAGAACATTTAACTTTAGTTGCGGATAAAAATTAATTTACTATTTTTTTACTTTATACAATCCTAGCCAAGCACTTACGTTTTTGCTAGGAATATAACTAGATTTAAAAAACTCTATTTCTTCCCATAAATTATCATTGTTTAACTGTAAGATTTTCTTGTCAAACCCATATTCTTTATGAATACCTTCATTTACTGTAAAACAAATTAAACCTTTATTTTTAGTTATTCTTATAAATTCATCTAAAGCATCAGGTTTTACATGTCCAAAAGTAAAAGTTCCAACGCAAATAACAGCGTCAAATGAATTATTTTTTTTATCAATAGTTTTATTTAAATCTATTTTATAAAGTTTTTTATAAACATCTTTTGGAACTAAATTTAAAAGTTTTTTAGATAGATCAGCACCATAGAGATTTTTAAAGCCATACTTTTTTAGTTCTAAACCGACCAAACCTGTTCCACATCCTGCATCATATATTTTAATATTTTTATTATGGGAGTATTTGCTAAAAATCTTTGAAGTTACCTTCGGACCAACATAGTTCCAGTCTAACATATCTTTATTATACTTATTTTTTACACCCCACTGGTCATAGTATTTCATTACTTCTTCAGTGCTTTTTAATTTATAAATTGGAATTTTATTTTCTATTTTTTTTTGACTCATAATATTTGTTAACTTCTGGTCTTTGATCCAGAAGTTAACCTTTATAGTTATTATTTTCCAGGACCTTTGTAAGAGCTTGCAACTTTTGCTGCATTTTCAGCAGCTGTATTGATATTAATCTCTTCACAAATTGTTATATTACAAAGAGATCCACTTGCTTCTGTTGCCATTTTAATTCCTGCAGCTTGCTCAAATGTTCCTTCGGCTATTACAAAAAAATCGTAAGCACCTCTTAAACCAGTATATGAAATCATTTTAGCTCCTACAGCATCTGCTGCAGTCTGTGCAGCTTTTGATCTATCTGATTTTGGATCTTTAACAAAACCCTGAAAACCTTGAGTACTATAGTTTCCCATCATGTAAAATTTTGCCATGTTTACTCCTTTCCTAAAAAAGATTATAACATTTCATATTTTAAATTATTATTAAATTTATTAATAAAATAACAACTTAAGATAGAAAAAATTATGTACGAAAGATTTGGTCAGTTTATAGATGGCAAATGGCAACCTTCAGAAAAAAAGGAAACTTATGAAGTAATAAATCCTGCTACAGAAGAAATACTTGGTCATGCATCAAAAGCTTCAACTGCAGATGTTAATCGGGCTTTGCTATCTGCTAAAAAAGGTTTGGAGATTTGGAAAAAAACGCAACCATGGAAAAGATCTTTAATAATTAGAAAAATAGCAGACAGAATTAGAGAAAAACAAGATGATTTAGCAAAGTGGTTAACTCTTGAAGTTGGAAAACCAATTACTGAAGGAAAAGGAGAAACAATAGGAGCCGCAGATATTTTTGAATGGAATGCTGAAGAAACAAAAAGAATTTATGGACAAACAGTAGAAAGCAGGTTTGAAGACACAAGAATCCATGTCTATTATCAACCTGTAGGAGTTGTTGCAGCATTAGTTCCATGGAACTTTCCTCTAGTTTTAGCTGCAAGAAAAATCTCAACAGCTTTAGCTGCTGGTTGTTCGGTAATTTGTAAACCCGATGTAATAACACCAGGAACGGTAATGGAGCTTGTTGAAATTTGTAGAGAAGCAGGTGTCCCTCCCGGAGTGGTTAATCTGCTCTCAGGAGATCCACCAAGTATAGCCTCCCAATTGATTTCTTCAGATATTATAAAAAAAATATCATTAACTGGATCCACAAGAGTTGGAAAATTAATTTTAAAACAGGCAGCAGATAAAGTCCAAAGAGTAACAATGGAGTTGAGTGGCCATGCACCTTTTATTGTATTTGATGATGCCAATGTTGAAAAAGCTACAGATATGGCCATTGCTGCAAAATTTAGAAATAATGGTCAAGTTTGTATTTCTCCGAGCAAATTCTATATTCAAAAAAATAAAAAAAAAGATTTTGTAGATCTGTTTGTTAAAAAAACAAAAAAGTTAAAAATAGGAAATGGTATGGATGCAAGTGTACAACTAGGACCAATGACAACTAAAAAAAGACTTAATGAAATCGAAGAACTAGTAGAAAAAACAAAGCAAGAAGGAGCAAAATTACTTTTAGGAGGAAAAAGACCTTCTGGATTTAACAAAGGTTATTTTTATGAGCCAACTGTTTTTGATAATGTAAATGATGATTTTACTATTATGAAGCAAGAGCCATTCGGACCCATATGCCCAATGCTATCATTTGATACATTCGATGAAGTAATTAAAAGAGCTAACAATCATGAATTAGGATTAGCCAGTTATATTTGCACCAATTCGATGGAAAAAGCTAACAAAGCTTCTGATCAAATTGAAACAGGTACTGTAGCAATTAACACTCCTTTAGTGGCGCAGGCAGAGGCACCGTTTGGAGGTATCAAACAAACTGGCTATGGGAGAGAAGGTGGTTCAATGGCAATTAAAGATTATTTGAATATAAAATATACTCATCTAGGGATCAAAGGATAATTAGTGAAAAAAAACAGTAAAAAACAAGCTTCTAAAATTTTAAAGTCCTGGAAGAAAGCTTTACCTTTTTATTATGCAATTGTTTTTATTATAGTGATTACAATAATAATTATTTAATGAGAAAAAATAAACTTAAACGAATATTCAAAGAAGGTAAGGCAGCTATTAATGGTTGGTTAGAAATTCCAAGTTCATTTTCTGCAGAGTTAATGTCGCATCAGGGCTGGGATTCATTAACAATAGATATGCAACATAGTGCCATTGATCATTCAGATATTTTGAAACTATTTCAAGCAATCTCAACTACGGATGTTGTACCAATGGCTAGATTAAATTGGAATGAACCAGGTCAAATAATGAAAGTTATTGATTCAGGCGCTTATGGTGTGATTTGTCCAATGATAAGTAACAGAAAAGAAGCTGAAAAATTCGTACAAGCTTGCTTGTATCCTCCAAAAGGTTATAGAAGTTTTGGTCCGTTCAGAGGTCTTATGTATGGAGGAATTGATTATGTAGAGCATGCAAACGATGAAATTTTAAAATTAGCAATGATTGAAACAAAAGAAGCTTTAGAAGAATTAGACAAAATAATGAAAACACCTGGACTCGATGGAATTTATATCGGACCATCAGATTTGAGTTTGGCAATAGGCGAAAAACCTAGTTTTGATAAACCAGAAGGACATCCAACATATGAGCAAATAATAAATATACTTAGTTGTGCGAAAAAAAATAATATAATCGCTGGCATTCATAATGCTACACCAGAATATGCAAAGAAAATGATCGACTTAGGATTCCAAATTGTAACAGTTGGTAGTGATAAAACTTTTATAGGTGATGGAGCCAGATCTGTTATATCAAAATTAAAAAATAAAAACTAAATGAAGTTATTAAGAGTAGGAACAAAAGGAAATGAAAAACCAGCAATATTAGATAAAAATGGAAAAATAAGAGAATTAAGTTCTAAAATAAAAGATCTTAGTCCTGAGAGTTTAAACTTTGAAACTATTTTAAAACTAAAAAATATTGATTTGGAAAAACTTCCAGTGATATCAAGCACAACTAGAGTAGGACCGTGTATAAATAAACCAGGAAAATTTATAGCTATTGGATTAAATTATTCAGATCATGCAAAAGAAACAGGCGCAAAAGTTCCTACCGAGCCAATAGTTTTTATGAAGGCCACAAGTTGTATTAATGGTCCAAATGATGATATTGAACTAGCACCTAGTTCAAAAAAATTAGATTGGGAAGTAGAATTAGGCATTGTAATTGGAAAAGAAACTAAAAAAATTTCAGCAAAAGAAGCTTCAAACTTTATTTTTGGTTATTGTTTAGTTAATGATTTAAGCGAGAGAGATTGGCAAATTGAAAAACTGGGACAATGGACGAAAGGAAAATCACACGATACTTTTGGCCCAATAGGCCCATATATAGTTACAGTTGATGAAATAAAGGATATAAAAAATCTAAATTTAAGCCTAGATATTAATGGTAAGAGAATGCAGACCGGTAACACTAAAAATATGATATTTGACGTTTATAATATAGTTTCTTATTTAAGCAACTATATGTCATTACAGCCAGGAGATATAATTACAACAGGAACTCCGCCAGGAGTAGGAATGGGAAAAAATCCTCAAGTTTTTTTAAAAGCCGGCGATAGAATAAGATTATCCATTGATAATCTTGGAGAACAAAACTCAAGAGTAGTCTTAGTTTAAGTGAAAATAATAACATCAAGGCCAGAATGCATTTGGAGATCAAAAGCTTTATTAGGAGAAGGATGTTTGTGGGTAAAATCTCTTAACTCAATTTTTTTTGTAGATATAAAAAAAAAGAAAATTTTTGTTTTAAATATAAAAAATAATAAAAAAAAAATAATTAAAGTTGATAAAGAGATAGGATTTCTATCACATATTAAAAAAAATATATTTATATTAGGGTTAAAAGGAGAACTTAGAGTTGTAGATTTAAAAAATAAAAAAAAAATTAAATCTATAATAATAGAAAAAAATAAGCCTTTGAATAGATTAAACGATGGAAAAACCGATCCCATTGGTAGATTATGGTTTGGTTCAATGGATAATTTAGAAAGAAAAATTAAAAGTGGCTCGTTATACTGTTTAGATAAAAACTGGAATTTAACCAAAGTTGATAGCAACTACATGACTACCAATGGACCTGCTTTTATTAATGGAAAAAATTTTTATCATACTGATACTAAAAAAAAAATAATTTACAAAATTACAGTTAATAAATATTTAAAAATAAAAAAAAAGAAAGTTTTTATTAAATTTAAAAAAAAAGATGGCTCCCCAGATGGTATGACAGTTGATAAATTTAAAAACTTATGGGTATGTCATTTTGGAAGTGCCTGTATTTCAGTATTTAATAATAAGGCAAAAAAAATTCATAAATTTAGTTTCCCAGCTAAAAATATTACAAATTGCACATTTGGTGGGCTTAAAAATAGAGATCTTTATGTAACTTCTGCTTTAAAGGGATTGAAAAAAAACGATATAAAAAAGTATAATTTATCAGGCTCTTTTTTTAAAATTAAAACAAATATTACGGGCATTATCTCTAAATCTTATAGACCTAAAATTTATTAAAAATTATATATTAAAATTATTAAATATATGATTAGCTATACCAATAATAAAATAACATGAGTAAAAAATTTATAAAAAGATATATTGTTATTGGTTATTCACGTTTTGACCATATATATTTAAATAGATTTTTTTATCACTTACATTCAAATTTTTTCCAGAGTCATTAAATTTTATTTAAGATTAAATTTAACTAAATCAAACGGAGAATTTATGACTAAAGATTTACTAACAAGATTAAATGAAAGACCTGTTCTTTGTGCAGAAGGATATTTGTTTGCTATGGAAAGAAGAGGATACTTGCAAGCTGGAGCATTTGTTCCTGAAGTAGTATTAGAACATCCTGAAGTATTATCTCAATTACATAGAGAGTTTATAAGATCAGGATCAGAGGTGATTCAGGCTTTTACGTATTATGGACATAGAGAAAAGTTAAGAATAATTGGAAAGGAGCATTTACTTGAACCACTTCAAAAAAATGCATTGCAGATCGCGAAAAATTCTAAAGAAGAATTTAAAGATTTGGATTTAATGGTATGTGGAGATATTGCTAATACAAATGTTTACGACCCTGCTGATAAAAAAAGCAATATCGAATGTCAAAAAATGTTTGAAGAGCAGGTAGCTTGGGCCAAAGAAGCAGGCGTTGATTTTATAGTAGCAGAGACAATTACTTGGGTTGAAGAAATGAAAATTGCTCTCAAATCTATAAAGGATGCTGGACTTATAGCTGTTTGTAATTATGCATTTAGACGAGATGGAAAAACAAGGGATGGTTACTCTCCAGGTGATGCATGCAAAATTCTTGAAGACAATGGTGCCGATGTTGTGGGTTTAAATTGTTTTAGAGGTCCTAAAATGACAATGAAACTTTTGCCAGAAATTAGAAAAGCTGTTTCTTGTCATGT
>MDSV01075379.1_pt1 | contig 19620 bp, 19 predicted proteins | sample 810851 | NCBI WGS metagenome assembly MDSV01 (sample SAMN05326640, study PRJNA326480) | marine metagenome | isolation source: seawater | place: Atlantic Ocean: North East | collected 2012 | reverse complement strand
TAATGAAAATATTTTTAACATTTTAAAAAATGTTGATTGGAAAATCACAATAATATGTCCAAAAGAGGGATACAGTTTTATAAAAAATCAATTATCAGAAAATAAAAATTTATCTTTTTTTATTATGCCAATTCGATTCTCAAATCTTTTGACTGAAAAGCTTACTTTTTTATCAATAAAATATAGACTTCTTTCTGTCCCAAATGTTAATAGTGTAATTACTTTATTATGGATGACAATTTTAATGAGTTATAAAAAAATCACTTTATACGGATGTGATTTTTCAGCCTTTAAAACATTTATGGTTGATCAAACAACAAACGAGATGATTGTATCTACTGAACATTTTTATGGAAATTCATCTGCAGAGAAAAATGCTGGCAAGAAGTATAAAAGTCAAAAAGATAAACCATTAAGTGTTAGAATGTTCCAAGTTTACAGGGGATTTAGATTACTAGATATCCTATCTAAAATATCTTTTGATTTAAATATTAAAGTCATAAATGGCTCTTCTTTTTCGTTTATTGACTCATTTCCAAGAAAAAAATAAAAATACAAAATGAATTTGTTTTAATATTTACATGAATTTAAAATTACTTATAATTAGTTTATATATAAAATCACGAATATTTATTGATTCAATTTTAAAGTTACGTCTAAATAAGTATGAACTTAATGGATTACTAAATATCAAAACAAAATTAAAATTCAAGTTTTCATATTCAATTGATTTACCATTTTCATTGGGCAGGACTGTAAGAGGATTGGCCTTCAATAGTTCTGAAAAAGATCCTTATTCAAAAGTTGTTTTTGATCTATTAAATGGTGTTAATAAAAAATCAATCGTACAAGATTTATATTCAAAATGTATAAAATACAAGGGTTACACTGTAAAGAAGTTTATAAATTCTTTAAATGAAGAAAAATTTAAATCTCAACCTTTGTGGGCAATTGTTAATCCATGGGACAAAATAAGTGTCGAGGATAGCAAACAGTCTTACATAAATAGTTTTTATAAAAATAGATCTCAAAATAATTTAGCTTTTAATGATAACTCAAATGATGCTATTACATCAAAAATATATTCAATAAAATCAGCTGAAAGTCAAGTTATTCAATTTGATAAATTATTAAAAAAAATTCAGATTGATGGCTTTAAGAATAATTTTCAAGATTTACCGACTGCAATAATATTTTATAAAAATGATAAATGGTTTTGGATGATGGGTCACTCGGGAAATCATAGATCTCATATTTCTTGTGAACTTAATAATGAAAAAATAAAATGTAAAATAGCTGCAATTGTAGATTTTGATAATTTAGGTAATTGCTTTAATGTAGTTAATGGCTCTTACAATATCGATCAAGCAAAATTGTTTTTCAACAGAGTTTTTAATGGTTTAGAACCAATTAGAGGACCAATATAAATCTTAAATATATGTCAAATTTTAAAAATTTTATTATAGTGATATTTTATAAGATATTAAGAAAGTTTTTCACTTTTTTTAATATATCATACTCTTTTTCATCAGATGGTGAAGATTATATTCTAACAAAAATTTTAAATGGAATTAACTCAGGAAATTATATTGATATAGGAGCTAATCATCCTGTTTTACATTCTAATACATTTGTTTTTTACTTAAGTGGGTGGAAAGGCGTATGTGTCGACCCAATTCCAGATTTAGTTAATAAATATAAATTTTACAGGCCAAATGATATTTTTATTTCGGCAGGATTAAGTTCTGGTACTGAAAATAAATCTTTACCATTTTATTATTATGTCAATCATCCTGACAACAGTACTTTTGATATCGAAAGAGTTAAAGTTTTAGAATCAGTTCATAATAGAAAACCAACTAAAATTTTAGATTTACCACTAATAGGTGTTGATGAAATATTTTCCAAGTTCAAGCAAAGTTGTAATAGTGATGAAGTTCATTTATTAAGTATTGACGTTGAAGGATTTGAAAAGATGATTCTTGATTCTTTTTTCTTAAAAAAAATTTTTCCGTGGGTCGTTTGCGTTGAAGAATTAGGTTACGTTGCGGAAGATATTCATGGAACAAAAATTAATGAATTAATGAAAAGAAATGGATACAAATTAGGAATGCGTACATTTTTATCTTCAATATATATACGTAAATCAGTCATTAAAAAATTTAAATCTCCATTTACTAAGGAGTGGTTATAAGCTTATGAACATTATTCATATAAGTAATTCGAATCAAATTGGAGGAGCAGCCCGAGCTGCTACTAGAATTCATGAATCTTTATTAGTTAATAATATTAATTCTAAAATTTGGGTAAATGACAAAGTTGGAGATGATTCTAATGTTTTTTCAACAGCAGGAAAATATTTTAAGGTTTTAAAAATTATTAAAATTTTAATAGCAAGATTTTTAACCAAGCTATTAAAAACTAATAATCCATCATTACATTCACCTCAAATTTTTTCATCTAGATGGATAAAAAAAATAAATAAAAGTGATGCAGATGTGATTCACTTGCATTGGTTTCAACATGAAATGATTTCTATATCAGAAATTCCAAAAATCAAGAAACCAATAGTTTGGACTCTACATGATATGTGGGGGTTTTGTGGTGCAGAACATATTTCATATGATAAAAGATGGAAGGAGGGTTATAAAAAAAAGAATCGTCCTAAAACTGAATCTGGATTTGATTTAAATCTTTGGACTTGGAAAAGAAAAATTAAGTATTGGAAAAAACCAATTCATTTAATTGCACCTAGCCGATGGATGGAGAAAGCTGTAAAAGATAGTTTTTTAATGAAGGACTGGAATGTCACTCAGATACCTAATCCTTTAAATATCGATATTTGGAAACCAATGGACAAAAAAATAGCAAGAAATGCTTTTAACCTTCCAACAAATTTACCAATTGTATTATTTGGGGCAGTAGCTGGAACGTCATATTTTCATAAAGGATTTGATTTGCTAGAATCAGCAATAAAAAAAATTTATGATTCTAAAAAAATTAATAATATATGTCTAGTTGTATTTGGACAAAGCAAACCTATTAATCCTCCAAAATTAAAATTTCCTATAATTTATCTTGGTCACTTACATGATGATGTGTCATTAAGAATTGCATATTCTGCAGCAAATTTACTTGTTGTTCCGTCCAGATTTGAATCGTTTGCTCAAACTGCAACTGAAGCTCAGGCATGTGGAACACCTGTAGTTGCATTTAAAACTTCTGGTTTGAAAACAACTGTTTTACACAAAAAAACAGGGTATTTGGCTAAACCTTTTGATATTAATGATCTTGCAAAAGGAATAATTTGGACATTAAAAGTAAAAAGTACAAACCTAAAAAAAAATGCAAGAGATTCTGCAGTTAATAGGTTTTCATATTCAAGAGTTGGAAAACTTCATCAAAAACTTTATGAAAAAATTTATAAAAAAAATTTTGATATAATACATTCAAGTACAAATAAAATTTGATCAAAATTCACCTTTGGCTTGATGAAGAAAAAGCATGTATATTAGCTCATTAATATATAATTTGTACTGAACTATAAAAATAAATTAATAATTAATCTAATTATTTAAATTCAAATAATTGTAACATTCTGTATTACTAAAAAAATAAATTTATGAAAACAGCATTAGTATTAGGCGGAGGTGGCTTTATCGGAGGCCATTTAGCTAAAAGACTCAAACATGAAGGGTTTTGGGTGAGAGTAGTAGATATAAAAGAAAAACATGAATTTTGGAATCATGATGATATCTGTAATGAGTATGTAAGCGCTGATTTAAGAGACCCTCAAAAGGTATCATTTGTGATGCTTAGTCCAAATCAAAATGGTGTCAAGGATAAAAGCGGTTCTTTTGATGAAGTTTATCAGTTGGCTGCAGATATGGGAGGAGCAGGTTATATTTTTACTGGAGATAATGATGCTAATGTAATGCACAACTCAGCATTAGTTAATCTAAATGTAGTACATTATGCTACACAGTTTAACGTTAAGAAAGTTTTTTATTCATCTTCTGCTTGTATGTATCCTGAGCATAATCAGCTAGATCCTGATAATCCTAATTGTGAAGAATCTTCAGCTTATCCCGCTAACCCTGATTCTGAATACGGATGGGAAAAATTGTTTAGTGAAAGATTGTTTTTAGCTTTTAACCGTAATTATGGATTAGATTGTAGAGTAGCTAGATTTCATAATATATTTGGTCCTCAAGGCACATGGAATGGAGGAAAAGAAAAAGCACCTGCTGCAATGTGTAGAAAAGCTGCAGAAAGTATTGATGAGATAGAAGTGTGGGGAAACGGTTTACAAACCAGATCTTTTATGTATGTTGATGAATGTGTTGAAGCATGTCTTAGACTAATGAGGCAAGATGATTTCTTAGGACCTGTTAACATTGGTTCAGAGGAAATGGTTACTATCAATGAGTTAGCCCAAATTGCAATAGATCTTTCAGGAAAAGATATCAAAATTAAAAATATAGATGGCCAAGAATTTATTGACAAGTATGGTTTCCCTTGCCCATTAGGAGTCATGGGAAGAAATTCTCACAATAAATTATTTAAAGATAAAGTTGGCTGGGAATCTAAAGCTACTTTAAAAGATGGGATGGCTAAAACATTTGAATGGATTAATAGTCAAGTTGAGCTTGAGCTTTAAAATTATTTAACTAATAAGATTCTTTGATGAAAAAAAATAAAACAATTTATTTTATTGCCCCTTTTGATCCAGATGGATTTAAGTTAACTCGTTTTTTAGCTGCTCATAAAAAAATTCAATTTATATTAAATTTATTATCTGAAACTAAACACGATGTTTATCTTATTTGTTCAACTCCTAACAAAAAAATTAAAAAACCAACTAGAATTGTTAGTACAAAACTTTCTAATAATAAAACAATCAAAGCTTTAATTCCTGATTCACTTTTTGACAATAAATTAAACATGGTAAGCAATATCATTAAAATTCCTAAAATAATTAATTATGCAATAAATAATTTTGGTGAACCTGATGTTGTGTATACTTATAACGCTTATGCGTTTGAAATGAAAGCTGCTAAATATTTAAGTAATAGATGTGGATCTTTTGTAGTTTTAGAATTTGATGATTGGCATTTTGCCAGAGGAATAAATGCTAAAGCAATTGTTGATTGGTATTACTGGCGTAGAGCATTAAGTTGCATAAATTATTCCTTCAGCGTAAACCAGTTTATTGAGGATGTTAATGAAAAGTATAATATTAAAAGCTCTTTGTTACCTGGAACTGTTAACGAAGAAATTATTAAATTAAGATCTGATAAACCTCCATTTAAATCAGAAAAAAAATATATAAACTGTGGTTATTTTGGAGGCTTAACAAAAGATAAGGGTGCAGATTTTTTAATTAAAATGATAAAAATGTCTTTAAATAAAAAATTAGATATTAGATGGTTTATTACAGGAAAGGGACCTTATCAAGAAGAATTAAAACTTTTATCAAAAAATAATTCAAAAATGGTTACTTATTTTGGTGTAGTAAGTGATATAGAATTAGCTGAAATAATGGGAAAAACAGATGTTTTACTTAATCCACATATTAAAATGGATGGTGTTTTTCCTTTTAAATTAATTGAGTATGTTGCAAGTGGAAGATTAATTTTATCCTCAGATATGTCATTTCCAAATAAATTAAAATGGATTAAAGATTCTATATTGATTGAAGATTTAGAATTAGATAAATGGTTAGAAACAATATTGCAATCATCTAAAAATTACAATTCTAACAGACAAAAGCTAAATTCAGTTTCTGAAAAAGTTTCAGAGAAATTTTCTAAATTATCAATAAGAGATGAAATTGAGAAACTTTTAAATTAATTCTATAATAAAACCCATCTAATATAAGATGAAAAATAGATTTAAATTCTTTTTTTTATTTATAATTATATTTATTTTTTCATATAATATTTTAGGATTATATGAATATGGAGATCAAGTTCATTACAGAAAATTTTATTTAGCCATTTCTGATGTCAATTTTATAGAAGCCTTTATTATGGCATCTTTATATATTGATAGTATTGAACCTATTTATGTTTTTATAATGTGGATTGGTTCATTGCTCGATATCCCTAAAGATATTTATGTGTCTTTTTTTAATGCATTTTTAGCTATCTCATTAATTAAACTTTGTGAATTATATAAAGTAAAATGGTATGTTATTTTTCTTCTTATTTCTAATTTTTATTTACTAGTCTTATTTACCGGAGCTGAGAGATTAAAATTCGCATATTTAATTATAATTTTTTCATTAGGTTCAAATAAAAAATTTATAAATAATTTATTTTATTTAAGTCCATTAGTTCATCTACAAGCATTGTTATTTATATTCCCAAAAATTTTCTTTTTTTTTATAAAAAGTAATTTTAAAAAAATTAGTAGTTTATTTAGAAATTTTTCCTTAGCTGCGCTTTTTATTTTAGTATTTTATTTTTTAAAAGATGGTGTGCTTCGAAAATTCTTTAGTTATTATGAAAGTTCATTTGATATTTCACAAACCTTTCAGTTATCTATATTAGCATTGGTTTATTTAATAATAACAAAAAAATTAAAGAATACTTTATTAATTTTTATTCCCCTTTTATTACTGGTTATTATAATAGGTAATGAACGAGTGAATATGGTTGGATTTACTTTCATAACTTTTTTACTAATGAGGTCATATAAATTAAATCACCCACTTTACATTACTTTATTAATTTATTTTGTTTTTAAATCATATTCGTTTATTTCAAATATTATAAATTATGGTGATGGATTTGTTTAAGACTATCACTCTCAAAAAATCCCTAAGTTGAAAATATTATTTCCTCTTGAATATTATTATCCATCCATGATTGATGGTAAAGCCACGACTATATACTCACTGACTAAGGAACTAAGTGAGAGTGGATTAGATATTAGTATTTTATCGTCACCAAAGGGAATTAAACTTGAAAATTTAGATACTAACAAGTATTATAAAAAGTATAATTTAAAAGTGAAATTTCTTCCTGAATCATTAATTCATCATATAAGGCAACTAAATTATATTTTTGATAATGATGTGATTCATTTTTCTAGTTTTTTTTATAAAATGACAGTTTGGTATTTTATTTTAGGACTATTATATAACAAAAAAGTTGTTATTTCACCCAGAGGTGAATTTTATCCGCCCGCATTAAAAAGGAAAAATTTAATAAAAAAAATTTATATTATTTTTTTTAAAATTTTTCAATCAAAAATAAACTTTCATGCAACTAATAAGGACGAAAAAAACATAATTAAAAAATTTTTCCCAAAATCTAAAACTATTGTTATACCAAACTTAATTAATCCAATAAAAAACTTTGATTTAAAAAAAGATAAAAATCTACTTTTTCTTGGAAGAATTAATCCAATAAAAAATATTGATGTATTAATAAAAGCATTTTCCAAGCTTAAACCTAAATTAAAAGACAAGTTTTCATTGATAATTGTAGGAGAGGCCTTTTTAGATTATGAAAAAAAATATTTAGATGAATTAAAATTTCTTATCAAAAAAAAACAATTAGAAAATAAAGTCAAATTTTTTGGTCCTATTTATGGAACTGAAAAATTTAAAATTATTTCCAAATCTTACTGTTTAATTTTACCCTCAAAATCAGAAAATTTTGGAAATGTAGTTTTAGAAGCTATTTCCCAGAATACACCTGTAATTGCATCAAAAAATACACCTTGGAAAATTCTAAAAGATAACAATGCAGGTTATTGGGTTAAACCCAATGTAGAAACAATTAAATCGGCTTTAAACGAACTAATTTTATTAGATAAAAAAAGTTATTCTAAAGTCCAAAATTCAGCCATGATATTACTAAAAAATAACTTTAGTTTTAAGAATAATATATCTTTGTGGAAAAATTATTATTCTAAATTATAGCTCAATATATTTCATTAAATTTAATTTTTATGTTCAAGAATAAAACCCTTTTAATAACAGGCGGCACTGGATCTTTTGGCAATGCTGTTTTAAATCGATTTTTAAATACTGATATTAAACAAATCAGAATTTTTAGTCGAGATGAAAAAAAGCAACATGATATGCGCGTTAATTTTAATAATCCTAAAATTAGTTTTTACATTGGGGATGTAAGAAATTATAATAGTATAGCATCTGCAATGATTGGAGTAGATTATGTTTTTCAAGCTGCAGCGCTAAAACAAGTGCCATCCTGCGAGTTTTTTCCAATTGAGGCTACAAAAACTAATGTTTTAGGAACTGAAAATGTTATTAATGCTGCAATAAATAATAATGTAAAAAAAATAATTTGTTTGAGTACGGATAAAGCTGCTTATCCTATAAATGCTATGGGAATGTCAAAGGCTTTAATGGAAAAAGTAGCTGTTGCAGCATCTAGGAACTTAGATACTAAAAAAACAAATATATGTCTAACTAGATATGGAAACGTTATGGCATCTAGAGGATCAATAATACCATTATTTATTGACCAAATTATTAAAGGAAAACCATTAACCATTACTGATCCAAATATGACTAGATATTTAATGTCACTAGAGGATGCTGTTGATTTAGTTCTTTATGCTTTTAATAATGGAGAACAAGGAGATTTATTTGTTCAGAAAGCTCCTGCATCAACAATAGAAACTTTAGCAAAAGCATTATTAAAACTATTTGATTCAAATAATAAAATAAATATTATTGGCACCAGACATGGCGAAAAGCTTTATGAAACACTATGCACAAGAGAAGAAATGTCTAAGGCTATAGATTTACCAAACTTTTATCGTATTCCATCTGACAATCGTGATTTAAATTACAGAAAGTATTTTTCAAAAGGTAATATATTTCAGTCTAATTTGGAGGATTATAACTCACACAATACTCAAAGATTATCAGTAGACGAAACTATTGAATTATTGCTAAAAGTAGATTATGTTAAAAATCAATTAAAACTTAGGAAAAAAAATAAAAAAATACTATGAAAATAATGACAATTGTAGGCACAAGGCCTGAAATTATAAAGTTAAGTAGGGTTATGGCAGAAATGGAGAAATATGTTGATCATGTACTAGTTCACACTGGTCAGAATTATGATTATGAGCTTAATGAAGTTTTTTTTGAAAATTTACAAGTAAAAAAACCTGATTATTTTTTAAATGTTGCTGGAAAAAATGTAGCCCATAGTATTGGAAATATTATTTCTAAATCTGACGATGTTTTTGAATCCGAAAAACCTGATGCAGTTTTATTGTATGGAGACACTAATAGTTGTTTATCCGTTATCTCGGCTAAAAGGAGAAAAATTCCAGTTTTTCATTTTGAGGCTGGAAATAGGTGTTTTGATCAAAGGGTTCCTGAAGAACTTAATAGAAAGGTTTTAGATCATTTAAGTGATATTAACTTTCCATTAACTGAACATGCTAGAAAGTATTTAATTTCTGAAGGAATTAAACCAGAGACTATTATGAAGGTTGGATCTCCAATGAAGGAAATATTAGATTTTCATTCAAAAGAAATAGAAGCATCTAATATTCTAGAAACCTTATCTTTAAAAGAGAAAAAGTTTTTTATTGTTAGTTGTCATAGAGAAGAAAATGTTGATTCAGATAAAAATTTCAATGATTTTTTAGACTCCTTAAATGCAATTGCAGAAAAGTATAGATATCCCGTAATTGTATCAACTCACCCCAGGACAAGAATTAGATTAGAAGATCTAAATAGAAAAAATTTAAATTCTAAAATTAAATTTTTAAAACCCATGGGTTTTTTTGATTATAATAAATTACAGAAATATGCATTTTGTGTAATTTCAGATAGTGGAACCATTACTGAAGAATCATCTATTTTAAATGTTCCAGCAATAACAATTAGACAGGCACATGAAAGACCTGAAGGTATGGATGAAGGAGTTTTAATTATGACTGGATTATCGAAGGAGAGAGTTATACAATCAATCGATATCGTAGTTAGTCAAAATAAATATAAAAAAGATAGATTGATTAAGCTTGTAGAGGATTATAATGTTGATAATTTCTCAATTAAAGTTGTTAGAATTGTTGTAAGCTACATTGATTATATTAATAGGACGGTTTGGAAAAAATAGCTATTAATAAGAAAAAAATTATTGTTCTTGGAGCCTCTGGAATGATAGGTCATATAATTTATTCCTATTTAAAAAAATTTGAAGAATATGAGGTCAGTGCTTTGGCTGGATCAAGAAAATATGATGAATTTACAACTGTTTTAGATGTAAGAAACATTAATTTGATTGAACTTTATATTAAAAATAAGAAACCTGACATTGTAATTAATTGTATTGGATTATTAATTGAGGAATCTAATTTAAAAATTAAAGATTCAATATATCTTAATGCATATTTTCCTCATTATTTAAAAGGAATGGGGTTAATTAATAATTTTAAATTAATTCATATTTCAACTGATTGTGTTTTTTCTGGAAAAAAAAATCAACCATATGTGGAAGACGATACTAAAGACGGAGAAACTGTTTATGCTAAAACTAAAGGATTAGGTGAAATTATAGATGATAAAAATCTTACTCTTAGAACATCCGTGATTGGACCAGAGCTTAAATCTGATGGTAAAGAATTATTTAATTGGTTTATGAATCAAGAAACTGAAATTTTTGGATATACAAATGCTTATTGGTCAGGAATTAGCTCTTTAGAGTTGGGATATGCAGTCAAATGGTCAATTCAAAATGAAATTACAGGATTATATAACTTAACTAATGGTAAAAGAATAAGTAAATATGACCTTTTAAAATTGTTTAATAAATACTCACAAAAAAGTATTAAAATCAACCCCACCAAAACTAAAAGTTCAGATAAAAGTTTTATCGATACAAGAAAAATTATTGACTATCAAATTCCATGCTATGAGCTAATGGTTAAAAATCTTGTAGATTACATTAAGCAAAACAAGAGTCATTACCCACATTACTTATTATAATTGTATTGATATTTTTATGAAATTATTGTTAATAGTTGATGATTATTTGCCTCACAGTACAAAAGTTGCGTCCAAGATGATGCATGATCTTGCAATTCAATTATATAAAAATGGTCATTCTATTTCTGTTTTGACTCCACTATACAGTATTAAAAAAAATATCAAAATTGAAGTTATTGACAAAATAAATGTCATTTATTTTAAAAATGGTAAAATTAAAAATATTTCTAAGTTTAAAAGAGCAATTAACGAATCACTTCTATCTTTTAATGCATGGAATTGTACTAGAAAATATTTTGAATCTAATACACATGATGGTATTATTTATTTTTCACCATCTATTTTTTTTGGAAGTTTGGTTTCGAAGCTCAAAAAAAAATGGAATTGTAATTCATACTTAATTTTAAGAGATATTTTTCCACAGTGGGCAGTAGATAATGGTTTGATAAAAGAGAAGTCTTTATTAAATTGTTATTTTAATTTTTTTGAAAAATTAAATTACCAAGCAGCAAATAAAATTGGAGTGATGTCTAATTCGAATTTAGAATATTTTAAAAAAAGATTTACTAAAATTCATAAATACGAAGTTTTATTTAATTGGTCTTCAATATTAAAAGTACCTATTTCAAAAACAAAATATCGTAAAAAATTATCATTAAAAGATAAAGTAGTTTTTTTTTATGGAGGAAATATTGGTCACGCTCAGCAAATGATGAATTTAGTGAGTCTAGCAAAAAGATTAAAATTTTTAAAAAATGTTCATTTTCTTTTTGTTGGTGATGGTGATGAAGTTTCATTAATCAAAGATGAAATAATTAAAAACAATATGATCAATGTTACCTACCTTCCACCTGTTTCTCAAGTAGAATATTTAGAAATGTTAAACGAATTTGATGTTGGACTATTTAGTTTACATCCTGCACATCAGACACATAATTTTCCAGGTAAACTCCTTGGATATATGAATTATGAAAAACCTATACTTGGATGTGTCAACCAAGGAAATGATTTAAAAAATATTATTATGAACAACAACGTAGGTTATATCCTTGATTCTGGTGATTCTGAAGGAATGTTTAAACGTGCTATAGAATTAGTAAATAATAAAAAAATAAGACTTGAAATGGGAAAAAATGGAAAAAAATTATTAATTAATAAGTTTTCTGTTTTATCTGCTGCAAAAAAAATTGAATTTTTTTTTGAAAAGTAAGTTTTTAAAAAAATTAGAATTAATTTTAATTATTAATAAAATCAACATTTATGAATGAAAATATTCAAAACATTTTTGAGATAACAAGTATCCAACTCTCCCCTTTACAAATTGTTATAAATATGATTATTTGTATTATATGTAGTTTATTATTGAATTATGTTTATAGAAAATTTTCAAAGACTGCAACCAATAAACTTTTATTTATAAAAGTTTTTCCGATTTATTCCATTGCAATTTTTTTAATAATCACTGTTATTCAATCTAGTATTGCACTTAGTTTAGGTCTTGTTGGTGCACTTTCAATAATTCGATTTAGAACAGCGATAAAAGAGCCAGAACAATTAATTTATCTGTTAATGTGCACTGGAATTGGTATTGGTGCAGCAGCTAATCAATTAGAAGCAGTTTTGATTGGTACAGCAATTTTTAGTTTTCTTAGTTTTATAATGAATAGAAAATACAATAATGATGATTCTGCATCTTTACATCATGGTCAACTATTAATTTTAGAATTAAATGAATTTATGCCCATCAATGAAATTATTAAGAAAATAGAATCTATTGAAGAGTCTAATCCTAATTTAATTTCTTTTGATAGCACTGATAATTCTAGTTTATATACAATTTCTATTTCAGGAGATGAAAAAAATGTTATAGATCACGTTTACAAAACCTTTCCTAAAGCAAATATTTCTTTTGCTACGAAAAAATGAAAAGTTTAGTAAAAGTTTTTATAATCTTATTTGGAACTTTTGCCTTAGTAACTTTTAATAGGTTATATTCGACAATTGATAGTTACCCTCACGCAAAAATATTAGAAACTGATTCAATATTTACTGGGGAATTTTTAAAAGCAGTTGTTTTAAATAATTACATAAGTTTAAAAGATTATGTAATGAATGAATTCAATTGGAGAAGATCAGATTTAGAAGATAGTCTTCATAATGTAAGTATTTATATACCTCCTAAAAGTTTGGTTAGATATGAATTTAACCAAAAACGTAATAATTTAGTTTCAAAATTTTATCCAGTTTTACATAAGCAAAAATATAAAGCCTATCATTTAAATAATAACTTGAAAGATACTTCTAAAATTCAATTAAGAAATGTTGGAATGAATGGAGATCATTACATAAATCCAAAGAATTCAAGTATGAGAATTAAATTTGGAAAACACTCAAATTCTTATGGCAAGAAGGCTTCAAAGAATATACTTAGAAGAGAAACAAGAAAATATAGTTTTGATTATTTTGCAAATGTAATTTTTAATCAACTAAGTGGTGGAATTAAAATAAATAGTGATCCAATTAATTTTACTGTAAATGGGAAAAGTTCTCCATTATTTTTAATGGAGGATGGCTTTGATAAGTTTCTTATTGAAAAAAATAGAAGAAGGGAAGGGTCAATAATTGAAGTTGGATTTAATGGGAAGCTTAATGATTATGATCATGATCATTTTAAAAAACATACAAAATTTTATAATTATAACTATAAATCTAACGACACTTTATTTACTGATTTATTTATTGATGAAATGAATAAAGGGACTATTTCTATTAACAAAATTGATAAAGAAAAGTTAAACTGTTTAATCTTAATATGTTTTGATTTTTTTGGAGTTCACCCAATATATGATATAAATCTTCATTGGGTTCATAATCCTGTATCCAATCTAATGGAGCCAACCATTAGGGAGGCTGCGATTGATCCTAAAACAACTATCAATGAATATATTAATTTAAGACCAAATGATTTTATTTCTAATTACTTAAAACAAGAAAATTTAGATTTAGATAGTTTAAGAAATCATTATTACCCTAAATTTGATTTGGAGGATTCTAAATTAAAAATGAAAAAGTGGAAAGAGCTATATCAACCAGATTTCATTAAAAATAGAATTGATGAAATAATTTCAGAATTAAATAGTTTTAAAATTGATATCTCAAATGAAGATAAAACTTTAAATGATTCTAGTTTTAAAATTATAACTTTTAAAGGGAGTTATGTTATAGATAAAGATATAATAATAAAAGAAGATGAAATACTGGATATTAGTTTTTTAAATGAACTAATATTTAAGAATGATGCAAACTTATATATTTATGGAGATATAGTAAATTTAAATGATCAAAAATCTATTTGGAAAGTTGAGAATGGATTTAGTTCAATTTTTGTAAAATCTCAAAAAAAAATAACCATAAAAAATATTGATTTTTATGGTTTTTCTAATCTTCTCGATAAAAAAAACCACCATTATTTACCAAGTGCAATTACTTTTTACAAAACAGATATCTTAGTTGAGAACTGTAACTTTTATAATAATATTAGAGGAGATGATTATATCAATTTCTTTGAATGTAAAAATGTTGAGGTGAATAATTCTCAATTTAATGATGTCATAGCCGATGCTATTGATTCAGATTTTTCAAATTTTATCATTAAAAACTCTTCCTTTATAAATATTGGTAATGACGCTATTGATGCATCAGGATCTGTCGGAAAAATTCAAAATGTTTTTTTTGACAACATATTTGATAAGGCAATTTCTGGAGGTGAGTCATCAAACTTAAATGTGAAGAACTCTTCAATTATTAATTCTGAAATTGGATTAGTTTCCAAGGATGGCTGTATTTTAAATTTTGAGAATATAAGATTTAATAACAATAAATTAAACATTGCTGCTTTTACAAAAAAAATGGAATATCCTAAGGCTCAAATTTTTTCGGATTCAAAAGTTGAGAATTTTTTATTCGAAAGAAATGTTATTACAAATATTTCTAAAGATAGAGTTGAAGATGTTTATAGTTTAATGTATGGAAATGAATATGGAAGAAAATCAAAATAAATTTAGATTTGAGAAGAAATTTGTTGTTGACAAAACAAATTTAAATTCAATTTTATTTGAGTTAAAATCAAATGGTTATTTTAAATTATTTCCCAATAGGATTGTTAATTCTATCTATTTTGATGACAAAGATTTAAATGCTTATTACGAGAATCTAGATGGTCTTTCTAATAGGACAAAATATAGATTTAGATTTTATGGCGACCAACCAAAAAATGTTTTTGGAAAATTTGAAAAAAAAATAAAAAGTAATGACGTTAATTATAAATTAACAGAAAGCTATAATATACCATTTACTAACATTTATAAATTGAATTTTCCAAATGAACCCAATTTATTCCAAAATATACACACAAAATATAAAAGGTTTTATTTTTATAATCGATTTAAAAAAATTAGATGTACTGTCGATGTTGATTTGAAAATTATAAATGTTAAAAATAAAATAGTCAAGTATTTCCAAGGAATTATAATTGAATTTAAATGTGAAAAAAAAATTATTATTAGTGATGTAATCAAAAATGCTAATTACAATACAAGATGTTCTAAATATTGTATTGGTATAGATTCTCATAATCTTTGCTATGATAAGTATTAATATATTAATCTAAAAAAAATAAAAATGAAAAAATATAATGTTGGTATAATTGGATGTGGTTTTGTTGGGGAAAGTCAAGCCTTTGCCTTCAGTCCTACCGCACATATATATATATATGATATAGATCCTTTAAGATCACTAAACACTCTAGATGAAGTGTTAAATTGTGATTTTGTTTTTGTTTGTGTTCCAACTCCAATGTGTGAGGATGGTACACAAGACTTAAGATTTATTGAAGATGTTTTTAATAAAGCAAAAAAGGGTCCAGTATATATTATAAAATCAACTATTTTACCAGGAACAACTAAAAAAATTCAGTCTGATTTTCTTGATCTTGATATTGTTTTTTCACCTGAATTTTTAACTGAAAGAACTTCAAAATTAGATATGATAACTCAAGCTAGGGTTGTTTTAGGAGGAGATAGAGCACTAACAAAAAAAGTTGAAAATTTATTTAAAATAAGATTTAAAAGCAGGCACTACATACATACTGATTCTAATACTGCAGAATATATAAAATATATGAATAACACTTTTTTTGCAGCCAAAGTTTCTATAATGAATGAATTTTACAGACTTTCTAAAAAAGTAAATGTAGACTGGGAAACTGCTTTGTATGGTTTTGCTGCTGATCAAAGAGTTGGTGATAGTCACTTGCATGTCCCAGGTCCAGATGGAAAACTAGGTTTTGGAGGAGCATGTTTTCCAAAAGATATAAATGCTTTAATTAAACTTTCGGAATTACATGGTGTTAAAATGAATATCCTAGAGGCAGCTTGGAAAACTAATCTTGAAGTTAGACCTGAAGAAGATTGGAAAAATTTAAAAGGAAGGGCGGTATCATAGCTTCAAGAAAAAATGTATATTAAAAAATATAAAGATATTCCTAGAGGTTTCTCATATAAAATTCGAGATAAAACAAGGTCAATAGTTTTAGATATATTATCATTTAGAATTAAAACCAGATATAGAAAATTATTAAAAACTCCTAGAGTTCAATTTGTTTATTTACATCATATTTTTGAAGATGAAATAGAAATTTTTGATAATCTAATTCATGATTTAAATAAAATTTACAAAATAATACCTTTTAGTGAAGCTGTAAATAGAGTTTACGAAAATAATATTGATCGTCCATACTTAGCTTTTAGTTCAGATGATGGTTTTAAATCTAACCTTAATGCACATAAGGTTTTTTCAAAACATAATATTTCTGCTTGTTTTTTTCTTTGTACAGATTTCATAGGTTTGAACAACTATAACAGAATTAAGGAGATTTGCGAAAGTAAATTCCATCTTCCTCCTATTGAATTTTTAAATAATAATGACATTAAATTTTTAATAAGTGAGGGTCATGAAATTGGATCTCATACGACTAATCACAGCAATTTAAAAACTCTAGATTCTAAGAATTTAAATTCTGCAATTAAAGATTCTTTTACTTATATAAAAAAACTATTAGGCTTCGTAAAACATTTTTCATTTCCATATGGAACTATTTCTCATTTTCCGATCGAAGCTAGAGCAATTGTAAATAATACTGGCTATGTTAGTTGTGTTTCAGCAATTCGTGGATGTCACCTTAAGCAGAAAAAAGAAATTAATAGTTCAGAAATTACTATAAAAAGAGATATTTTAAATGTCAATTACAATTTTAAGCACGTTTTATATTTTATGGTAAAAAACATTAAAGATGAAAAAAAAGAAAAGTATTAGAATTGCTATTATTACTGAATCTCTAGAGGGTTCAGCATCAATTATATTTCCAAAGTTGTGTACTCAAATTAAGGAAAATTTAGTTGGAGTTATTCATGTTAAAAGCATTCCTAAAAATAAAAAAAATCACTATATACGTAAATTAAAAAAAATATTTCAAATAGGTTTATTTGGAGCTTTAATTGGAATTTATATAAGAAAGTGGTTTAGTAAAGATTTAAAAAAATACATATCAATACAACCTTTAGATTTTTTATGTGAAAACTTGAATGTTCCTTTTTTTAAAACTAAGGGTTTAAACTCAAGTCAAACACAAGATAAACTATCTTCTTTAAATGTAGATTTAGCAATAAGCTTAGGCTGCTCTTACATATCTTCTCATATTTTTAATATTCCTAAACATGGAATGATTAATGTTCATCACGAACTTTTACCTGAGTATCAAAATGCTCAGAGTATAATTTGGCAACTCTATAATAAATCGAATATCACAGGCTACACTATACATAAAATAACAAAAAAAATTGACGATGGCCCTATTGTTTATAGACAACAACGGGATATTTTATTTAAAAATACTTTAGGAGAAACAGTAACTTTTAATTATGCTAATTCTATTTTGGATTCAGCTAATGGCCTCGTCAAAGTTGTAGAACTTTTAAAAGAAGAAGAATTTAATAATATATTTTTAACTCAAACGGGATTAAAAGGAACTTACACAACCCCATCATTCTGGTCCTTTATGATAATCTATCGTAATTGGATTTTGTTGAGAAAATAATTTTTTCTATTGTCATAAAGTTATATTTTTTATGTTTTTTTAATAACATATGTAACAATTCCCCATATAATTAATTCATTTTCCTCTTTCAGTTCAATTGAATTATATTTTTTATTTTCTGGCATTAAATACAGTTTATTTTTTTCTTTTTTTATTCTTTTTACTGTAAACTCTCTATCTACTAAACAAATTGCTATTTTTCCATTTTCTGGATTTAATGATCTGTCTATTACTAATAGATCCCCATCATCTAGTCCAGCTCCAACCATTGAGTCTCCACAAACTCTTGCGTAAAAGGTTGCCTCTTTATTTTTTACTAATTCTCTATCTAAACTAATTCTAGTTTCTTTAAAATCGTCTGCAGGGGAAGGAAATCCTGCCGATATTCCTTCTTCAGCAAGCCACTGTCCTAATCCATTTTCTTTTTTTGGAATAAAAAATTCGAGTTTATTTTTCTTTTTCATCCTTTAATTGATATTGTTTCGTTTAGCTCTGTAGTATATCTTGGAGACAGTTTAGTTTGTTTCATTTTCCAAATTCTCTTGAGATCTTGACTAGCTAATTTCACTTTGCTAGAACCTTCTTTTTTTGCTATAAAATCCAATGTTTTCATAAGTATTTGATGTTTGGGATCTTCTTTTTCAAAGAGATTAAGTTGAGTCTTATTGTTTGGAACTAATCCCATCACTATCACCCCAGCTTTTTTATATTCTATGCCTTTTTTATAAATTTTTTTTAATCCTTCTACAGCGTATTTACTTATTGTTATGCTAGAACTTGACCCATATGGGAGAGTTATTACTATCCCATTTCGATATTGTAATTTATTTTTTTGATGTTTGTTGCTTTTAACAAAGACATAAATAGAATTACAATTACTTTTTTGAAAGCGTAATTTCTCTGAGCAACAAATAGAAAAAGTAGAAATACGTTCTTTTAAATCTTCTAAGCATGTTAAGTTTTTCTCAAAACTTCTGGTTGTAGCTATTGCTTTTTTAGGTGATCTGATTTCCTCTAGTGGTAAAATAGGCTTGCCTTCTAATTCTTTTTTTAGTCTTAATCCTACTATACTCATTTGTTTTCTAACCCAATCATCAGGGAGTTTTATGAAATCATAAGCTTTCTTTATCTTGTGATTTTTCAAGCGTTTAGCATGTTTAAAACCTATACCCCAGACATCTTCAATTTTAAGCCATTTAAGCGCTTTTTCTCTTTTCTCGTTTGAGTCTATAGCATAGACGCCATTAGTTTTTTCTTCAAACTTCTTAGATATTCTATTAGCTACTTTAGCCAGTGCTTTAGTAGGTGCGAATCCAATACTAACTGGAATTCCAGTCCATTTTAAAATAATTTTTCGGATTTCTTTACCGTAATCTTCTAAGTTATAGTTTTCAAAACCTTTGAATTCTAAAAACGCTTCGTCTATACTGTAGATTTCGATATTTGGAGTGTATTTACTTAAAATACTCATCACTCTACT
>MDSV01182872.1_pt1 | contig 19621 bp, 8 predicted proteins | sample 810851 | NCBI WGS metagenome assembly MDSV01 (sample SAMN05326640, study PRJNA326480) | marine metagenome | isolation source: seawater | place: Atlantic Ocean: North East | collected 2012 | reverse complement strand
AGTTCACTGAGTGAAAACAGGGTGAGAGCCACATAATGGAGGGGATGGGAAAATGCGATGGGAGGACGAACTTGGAAACAACCGTACTCCCACCTTCCGAGCTGATGATACAACGCCAGGTAACATCAGTTTCGTAGCACTGCGTCTACGTGCAAAACTTGCACAAACTGGCAACCCAACAAACGTCCCCCTGGATGACCAGGGGGACTCCGATTCCGATCCCGCTTGTTAAGCAGGATTAGTTCCACACGCACCCGGACCCCACATCCGGGTGCAAATTACTCAAACGGTGCAACCGCGCCTCCAATAACCTCAACCTCAAATACCTTCGACGAAGGCATCCTTACATGGGTGGTGATGCGGGACTCTCTTGGCTGGCTCACCCAACTCCTAGAGAAGGACAATTGGAAATGATTTCCGCCTGCTTAGAGACTCTAGCAAATAGAGGAGCACATCTTGCAAGTGCACCAACTGGAATTGGTAAAACAGCTGCTGCATTGGCTGCGGCACTAGAGTTCGCCGATTCATCCGATGAGCGCAAAACGATTATGTTTCTAACTCCAAGACAAAGTCAACACAAAATTGTAGTAGATACTGTTCGTAGGATTAACGAGATTCGAGAAGGAGAAAAAATAACCTTAGTCGATATGATTGGACAATCAGGAATGTGTGTCGAACCATTTGCTGGAAATCGAGGAGTAAGTTTCTCCCTATTATGTTCAAACCACAGAAAAAACAAACAATGCAAGCCATGGTTGACCAAAGCCCCTGGATTTGAAAGGCGAATTCTTTCTGACCCACTTCACGTAGATGAACTAGTGGAGATGAGTAAAACTCACATGGAAAATGGAGAAAAACGCCAAACTTGCCCATGGAAAGCTGCTAGAACTGTGGCTAAAGAAGCACAGATTATCGTTTGTGATTATAACCACTTATTCATTGAAGAGGTAAGAAATGCGTCACTAAAAGCAATGGATCTGAAACTAGATGACCTGATTGTCATTGTGGATGAAGCCCATAATTTACCAGATAGAGTTAGAATGGGAATGCAAAGAAGGTTAACTCCTACAATGGTTCGTAATGCAGCATCAGAGGTAGAAGAAAACCTTGGAGACATGCAGAAAGTAGCCCAAATTAATGACTTGATGGGTGATGCGATAATGCTGAAATCATGGTGCTTAGCTGTATGCAAGGAGTTCAGATTGGTATTAGTACGAGAATTCAAGCGAATGATTTCACAACTAGATTCAAACAATGAAATGCTGATCAAAGCAGATGATGTTCTATCTTGGCTAGATGAGGCGTTCGATAAAGTAGCTACAATTGTCAATCAAGCAACACTTACTGGGAGCAATAGTGCATTTGCTAATCCAGATAAAATTGTTCGTTTGAAGATGTTTAAGCAGATTTTGGAATCGAATGAAGTAGAAATAGATGAAGACGGAGATAATGAGCCTTCAGCACACCTTCTTGCTCACCTGATTGATGTTTTAGACAGGTTTGGAAATGGCCCAGCTCTTTGCCTAGTATTCGATGGAGAAGGTACTGCAGGACGTATAGTAACTCATCTATTAGATGCGGGATTAGTTGCTGGACCAATATTCGAAAGAACTGCAGGAGCAATCCTGATGTCAGGAACATTAGACCCGCCACACATGTTTGCAGACCTACTTGGACTAACCCCTAAGATGCGAGGAGAGTCGATACATCCTTCTCCTTTCGCAAAGGAAAGACGTCCAATTGTTGTTGCAACAGATGTAACCACATTATACCGGGCAAGAGGCCCAGATAATACCAAAAAAATACAACAACATATTCAGGCTATTGTACAAAATACACCTGGAAATGTAGCTGTGTTTGTACCATCTTACAAATTCCTCGAAGAGACTTTCGATGACCTCTATGTACCAGGTGTGAAGAAGCAGATAGAGTCAAAAAAATGGAGTAAAAAAGACATTGCTGCATTGCTGGTTGATCTTGAGGAGGCCCCCAAAATCGGTAGAAAGATACTACTTGCTGGAGTCTTCAATGGTCGCCTTTCTGAAGGTGTTGATTATGCCGGAGGAATATTAGACGCGGTCATTTGTGTAGGGATCCAAAATGCTCCACCATCTGTATTCCAAAAGTCATATGGAAATTACATCAAGGATAAGTTTGGCCAAACCAACCATTGGAGATATGCAAATTCACAACCTGCGATTAATACAATATTGCAAGCAATGGGCCGACCTATAAGGGCAATGGGCGACAGGGCACTGATTGTTCTACTCGATAGGAGAAATATTGACAGAACATATTCAATCTGCTATCCACCCGACATCAAAATGAATCAAGTGAGTAATCATGAGGGTTCTGGGCGCTTTGCAAAACGCTTCTTCTCGAAGGTTAAGCGTGAGGCCGACATCTGAAAGGTTCAATACGCTCCGCCACTGGAGGGTTATAACATGGAAGAGTGGGAAGAGGTCGAAATCTTGACTGCATCTGATGGTCTGGACGCAACGCCAAGTGAACTGCACGCCACTTTTGAGATTACTGGCGACCATTTGAACGAAGTTAGAGACCGCCACACAATGATGTTAATCGCATCCGGTGAACTACCAGAGAAACATATGGCAGATATTGCTCCTGAAAGAGTTCTAAATTGGATTGTTGAAGAATTAAATGGTGTCAGAAGAACTGATGGATTGTCGATTCCATTACATGGGGCAGACTCGCCTTCTGTCGAACTTTCTAAAGCAACAGTTGATGGACATAGTATTCTAAAACTCAAAGTTGGCAAAAACTTTGTCAGAAAGTTACCACTACCTGCAGAGGTAGATTCAATCAAGGCTACACTCAATGGTGGAGTCTTAGATCTTCGCTGGTAATCATCGGTTCGGAATATCGCCTAACTGACCAATCTCACCGACTACTCTTGTCAGTGCCTCTTGTGCATTTATCTTGTGACTTTCACCCATTTCGTGGCGGCTGTATCTTGCCTCTTCGAATACATTGTCAAGAAGTGATAGCGATTCTTCAGTGATATTTGGCAGAGCCACACGAATTGCCATTTCGAATTCTCTAACTGTTTCGAAATCACGACGTAGGAATCCTCTTCCCATCAAAATGTGGACTAAACTCTCATAGCATTGGAAGATTGCTTCACGCATTGAATCGCCAGCCGCTAGTAATTCGGCTGTGTAGGAGAAGATGTCTGCGATTTCTTTGGCAGCCTCTGTTGCACGGCGCCTCATAATAACGAATGCAGCACCTGCACCAATAATCAGTATAGCAACCACGTAAACCCACCATGGCACATCAGAACTGTCATCATCATAGGTGTAATCCGGATTAATTCCAGAACTGTAAAGCGTATTGAATTCACTCATAGAACCATCTGAAATTACGAAATTCGGAGATATCTGAATCTTCAGAGTCAATTCTCCATATTCGGAAGCATCTCCATACGGCGGATCTGAATTAAATTCAAACGAAGCTACACCGTCAGAATCTGTAACAATGACGACTTCGTCTAATCGAGTATTGTTTGCTGATTCAAGGTAAACTGTGATTGCGATTCCTTCAACACCCTCCTCTGTGTCTTTCGCGATGAGTTCAATCTCACCAGAAACGACTTCTTGTTCTCCCTCGATTATATCTTCAATGTCAACACTGATTGGTGATTTAAGGTTGATTCTAATTGATACTGGTTCAGTCCAAGAGTTTCCTGAGCGAAGATATAGTGAAGAGTTTTCAGGTGTCTGAAGATTGAATTGCATCTGACCTGGTTCAATCCATGAAGGGGCTGTAGCACTCAGAGTGAATGTTCCTCCATTCCAGATGATACTGTCTGTCGTGATACAACGGCTCTCTACACCACTACTTCCACAATTTATTCCTTCACCTAAAACCAGTGAAGCACCATCGATCAGAACGCCTTGACCGCCAATTTCAGTCACTCTACCAGTAATCTGGATCTTGTATGTAGTACCGTCACTTCTAACAACATCGTATGGCTGTATGGAATCAATATTGACATCGACATCTGCCCAAACTATGACGGTTTCATTAGAGTCAATTGGTAGATGACCTGTACTTCCGTCGAAAGCGAACCGCATAACATGAGTGCCACGAGTATAAGATGAATCTGCGCGGATTGATGCGGAGAAATCACCAGTTAGAGTGGTGGTAGCAAAACCAACCTGAACTCCATCTAAGAAGATGAAGATTGTCTCCCCTGGTAATCCATCATTCAAGGCAGTATCAATATCATACAATGAACCAGATATCTCCCAGAAGTCATCTCGTGTTGCATCGTTGTCAACAAAGTCTACTGTAATACCAGTACGGTGTGACAAGAAGAAAGTTGTATTTCCTTGTCCTGAGCGATACCATCCTTGAGCAGGAACATCTGCAACAACAGTGTGTACGCCATCCGATAAGAAGTTTGGAACTACCCAATTAAAGCTAAAGTTTCCATTAGAATCTGTTGTCGCATTACCAATTGGAATACCTTCAACAGTTACCTGAACAATCATGCCCGATAGCGGTTGCATTTGATTGTCACCTACGAAGCCGTCAACTGTTGCTAACTGGTCAACCGCAAGAGGAGACTCGATATTCACCTGAACTACGATCTTGGAATAGATATTCCAGGTACCATCATTTGTTGAAGGAAGATACTGAGGTGTACCCATGAATCTTGTTTCAAGAACAATAGGTCCTAGTTCTGCATTAGCAGGTACTGGATGGATAGCATTGAATGAACCATCAGCAGTTGTAGTTACATTGGTTAGGAAGACTCCACCCAGCCAGATTTCTATTGTTTCACCCTCCAGAGGGTTGTCAACAATATCCAGAAGTCTACCTTGAACAGTCAAAGTATCTTCTCTGTCTACTTGTCCGCCAGTAGTTAGCAATAGTATCTTAGTTGGTACAGCTACTGTGAAATTCACAGTTGACGAACTTGGCTTGTAGAATTCAGGGTTAGCACTGTCGCCTTCACCGATTGGATTAACCCAATCTCTTCCACCAGTGAAGCTAATCTGAATATTATGCAGGCCAGCCTCAATGCTTTCTGGAGAAGTCCATGCAAACATGTATTTCCCATCTGAAGCATTAGATTGAACACTGGACACTGGAACTCCATCTATCAGTAGATAGACTACTGCGATAGAATTATTGCCATCAATCTGTAAAGGAGAGCCCAAATCATCTAACAATGTACCGTTAACATACAGAACGTCACCTGCTGTAATTCCAGATGAACTTTCATCGATAGTAATTTCAGTATTCCCAAGTACGACGAATGTGACATCAGTTGTATCACCTATTAGCCCCGTAGTACCAGAAGTTCCAACGAATTCCGCAACCAAATCATGGAAGCCGACTGACAATGTCGCAGGAACAGTTAGATTGACATCAACAATTCCTGATACATCAGTCGTTCCAGTAATGGTAACTGGAGTTCCATTAATTGAAACAGTTACTTGAACTCCTTCAACTGGAGAACCAGTGTTATCAAACAATAGTAGTCTAGCATTGACATCATCCCCTCTATCAGTACGATCGTTTAGTGATGGTTGGTCAACACCATCCAATGATGGTGAGACGAATGTTAGAATAGTAAATCCTCTACTGTCAAAGGATTGGTTTGCACTTGAACCTGAATAATAGTTCACAGAAGGTATGTATTGAGCTTCAGCAATATGTGTTCCAGCAGCGAATGACGACCCAAGCATGATGCTACCTGACCAAGTACCATTTGCCAAAATTTGTACATTGGATTGGGTAAACCCTGTTGCTTGATCATCGATTGTAAACAACACGCTCGCCGTTAACGGGGCACCATTTCTTAATTGTAATGCACTACCATTATCGCTTGCTATTGAGCCACTGATTGTGAAAGATTCACCAGCGACCGGATTGTCAACAATAGCATCTACTACCATTATCGTTGTGGAACGAATAGTAACCGTAGATAGATTCGTTTGAGTAGACAACAAATCAGAAGTTCCATTGTACATCATTGAAATCGTAATTAGGCCCAATGGCTGGTCGAATGGTATTGTGTAAGAGAAATTAGCACGCCCTTGAGCATCTGTAATGTTAGAAGGTAGCCAAGTTTCATCGAAAATCGCATCAATACTGAAACCTTCTAGAGGCTGGAACATATTAGACGATTCAACCATCTGTAACGACATGTTCACAGTTTCACCACGATTTACAATCATTGGGTTCAAAGGTTGGATATTCTCGAATAGAGTTACTCCTTGAACTAGAATAGAGTGATTACTAGAATCTGTTAGATAGAATGGAGATGAATCTTCAACAATCGAGATAACAAATGTTCTTGGCCCCCTCAAAGTACCATTGCTTAGGACATCAGTAGGTACTGATAGATTGAAACTTCCATTTACAGAAGTAAATACACCGTTAACCAATTTCTCATCTGGATTATCTAGCCAGAACATCTCCAATGCTACAGCAGAAGTTAGGTTTCTACTTGCATCGTCGCCATCTTCAACTTGACCTATAACTTGGAAATTAGAACCAGCAATCACAGTTGAAGGTATTGAATCAACCCTAAGATTAGATTCGACCTGAACGGTGACATTGATTTCAGTGTAGTTTCCTCTGTGCCTAGTTGCGCCACTTGTCTTAGCTGACAAAAGGTCGTCTGCAACTTCCATTCTTAGAGTATAAAGACCAGGATCAACACCAGATACAGTCCAAGAAAGAGTCGCATTTCCTTCCGAGTCAGTAACGGCATTTCCAATTGAAATGTTAGCACCGCCATAATCCAGAATATAGGCAACTTGAGCACCCGAGACATTAGAACCATCAGCAACATCAGTAACTCTGACATCCAAATCAACATTCGTGTTCATTGTGGCAATTACATCACGTGGGACATCCTCTGGTGTAGACAATACAACATCCGACTCGATTCCCCAAGTCGTTGATGGCATTTGCGGAATTGCAGGAGGGACGGCAGTAGGCACCCATTCAAAGTAAGCGCCACCCTCTTGAGATACTGAAACAAAATCAGACATTATCTCTACATCATATACTCCTGATGGGAAGTTGTTAGGGGCTGTAATTGAAAAGTTGTAACTTCCTGTGCTGTTATTCAGCATACCCTGCCCTAGTTCAATCAATCCAACTGGTGTTACAAATTGTGCAAATACGACTGAATCGTTACCTAGAACTGCACCGCCATGAACTGCATCTGTAAAATCACCCACAATCCAAGTAGTATTTCCAATATAAGTCCAGTCATCAATTATTGACACTGTGATGTCAACTGTACCCATTATGCGTAAGAACGAGTTATTGGTCGATGCCATGAAGTATTCATTTCCAGCGAAAGACATGTCGAATGTATAATCTCCTGCAAAGAGGTTAGAATCTGTTGAGAAGGTAGGAGAGATTGTACTAGATTCGGGATCTGTAGTGGTGTTCACCGTTGAACCATTGAAATCAAAGGTGAAGGTTCCAGTAAGATTTAGATCAAATTGACTACCTAAATGGTCTTTTACTACTACGATAATTCCGACATCTGCACCCCTTAGCTGTGGTAATGCCTGTAGTTCGAAGAATAACTTTCCTTGCAAGAACCAATCTGTTCCAGATGTGTTTAACGAATCTGTAGCTTCAAGACTGTCTGGATAGAAAACTAATTCCAATTCAACATCTCCTGCCTTCACAGTGGTATTGTTGAGATCGAGGAGATGGGTAATCGAGAAAGCGCCATTTACTGATTTATTGAACAACTCAACAAAGGTTCCTCCGCCATTCTGTTCTCGCATTCCGAATGAAAGATTTCCTGAAAGGGCCGACGGAGTTGCACCAAATGATTGTGCTGTACCATTGATGTAAACTAACTGATCAATTTGCATTATCGAATTATCCACACCAGGTCCTTCGATAACGGCCGTTAAATTAGGAGCATCTCGGATATCCATGGTAATTGTGTGGGTTGTAGGACGCAAGTGGAATTGAGGGCCTCCTATGGCTAGCGAAGTATCTTGCCAGCCACTGAAACCAAGTGTCGCCGAAATATTTGTCTTAACTTCCAATTCATCTAATGTGACATTGATTGACCAAACTCCATCTGGACCAACAATTCCAGAAAGATTAGTTGCTCCGTCTTCAGAAGATGTGAAATCCAACCAAACATTCAATTCGCCAAGGATATTTGCACCTGTTTCTTCAAAATTGGCAAATAGTAACTTACCAGTCAGCACTGTAGTAGAACCTGCTCCAAGGATAGGGCTATCTACAGGTCCAGGTTCACTGTGAGTCAAGTTAGAGTCGTCAGTCATGTTAATGAAGACACCTAAATCAATACCATCATGTGAGACATAACCACTTTCTAGATGTTCGATCACTATGCTTGCATAACCTGGTTGCACAGGAGATAATAACGAACCATTAATCGAGAAGTTACCATTCGAATCTGTTGACATTTCCCCGAAACGGTTTCCATCAATTGCTGCGCTACCTGGGACATTACCGGCATCACCTGCATTTACTACCAATCCACGAATCCAGATACCTGGAATTGCTGTAGAATTCTCTGTGTATTGTAAAGTTCCAGTAACTACTACTTCTGCTATACCTCCACGGTCATAACTTGTAGGAGTCCATGTCATATTTACTACTTCGATTGCCTCTGGTTCTGGGCATGCATCAAATGGCACCCATCCTAAGTCGTCGCCGCCACTTCCGGCATTCATCTCAAGACGAACTTCACCCCATTGTCCAATATTACCACCGTATACCTCGTAACCATTTCCAGTCCATGAACCATCGCGATAACCAGTGACAAACCTAGCAGGTAAACCTGCAGCTCGCGCCATTGTCACGAAAACTGTAGTGAATTCCGAACATGTTCCCTCCTTGAAAATACTCAGTAATTCTAATGAAAGGTCCGCACCTAAGTCGAAACCACTACCGTTGTAATTTCTCTTGAAATCATAAGAAGTATTTCCGTCTCTTAGGAAGGTTGCGATCGCTTCAGCCTTTGAGTAAGCATCTGTGGCTCCTGCGGAACTTATCACATCGTTTGTAATATTCACAACCAGTGATTCTGGCATACTAGAATTGGAGAACTCCGGAGGCAGGGTTAACTCATAAGAAGAATTTGTACCTGCAATAGTATTAGCTGAAATTGTATCCCAGTCATACCAATATTCATACTGCTCTACCCAAATAGAATCTAAAACCCCTGTATTTACCTGATATGTATGGGTATCATTTGTCCTAGAAACTGCTACTTGAGCATCCGACCAAAACGTGATATTGTATTGATATGCAGGCAGAGGAACTACTCCAGAAGATAGAGGAGATGAGAATGCGATATTCCATGCAACTGTATCATTTGCATAATTTGAATTTGCCAAATGTGTGTTATTTGTGTACGGAATGGTGATGTCTTCAGCTGGGTGCAAGTCGGTTTCTACTCCGTATGCAGCACCTGTATAGAAATCATAGGTGTGCAATCTCCAAAGATGTTGGCGGTTGAGATCAACTAAGCCACTAGTGTTGTTAGCCCAGAAAATAACTTCATTCTGCACTACATCATCTGAAGGATCGAATGGGTCAAATGGGGCACCAACGCAATTAGTGAACCAGAATTGTTGGGGGCATTCATCGCCATCCATCATTCCCCCACCATCTGTATCAGGGTTTCTCCAGTCTGTCCCGGTTTGGTTTTCGGTTGCATCAGGAATTCCATCGCCGTCGAAATCATCAGGTAAAACGTCGTCAGTTGGATCATTTTCAGGATTTGAAGAATCGAAATACTCTTGCTTATCATTTACACCACCTGAGTCAGTATCGAAGTTGTTTTCATCTGTAATCCAAACATCTTGACTTCCATTTGTAATTCCAATCCATGAATTATCGCAACCAGTAGTACTTTCGAAATAATTGTTCAATCCATCCCCATCATCATCAAGAGTATTGTCACAAGGTTGTAACGGATCAGTGCCGACATTTACCTCGTCGAAATCATTGACCCCATCCGAGTCTGAATCTGCAAGAGTTGGGTTTGAGAAGTAGCCAAATACCCCCAATGTCTCCTCCCAATCTGCCAGTCCATCTCCATCGGAATCTGAATAATCATCATCACAGTATGTAGGGAACGAACCACCTGAAACATCATGACACCAAGAATTGTTACGGCTTTCGACATCAGTAACTCCAGATGGAGGTTGAACAAATACACCTTGGAGCACCCCATTTACTTCACCACCATATGAGAATTGAGTATATACTCCCGAATTATTGTAGTAAGCAATACCTCCAAGTGGACTGAACCCTGAGCCACTTGCAACAGTCAATTGACTTGAACCTGAACTGTATGAAACAACTGTAGTTGTAAATTGAATCAATGAGTCACAAGGATCTGTACCGTGCGATGCGTTAGCCTCGTCTCCATCATTAACTCCGCCGAAATCCGTATCAGCTACATTCCATAGTGTACAAGACAAATTTTCTTGCCAGTTCTCGAGACCATCATTATCGAAGTCTCCTGAATCCTCACGTCTAGTAGGGTCAGTTTCATTGGCATCTACTATCCCATTTCCATTTGTATCTTCATCACCATCATCGAAAGCATCGTCATCCGTATTATTATCACGAGGGTCGCTGGCTTGTGCAGGGATTCCATATTGGCCATTTACTTCGACTCCATCGTTTATTCCATCGCCATCAGTATCAACATTTGTAGGGTCAGTAAGTAAGGTCAAAGCCTCATGAGAGTCATTTAATCCATCATTATCGGTATCGGGGTCAAGAGGTAAAGTGGATGTAACACCATCTGTTTCTGCAGTAAGTGTTGCACAGCCACCTGGACCGATTCCTAAGTGAGGAGAACATGGTGTAGTAGTTTCAGTGAATGAACCACTTGGCCCTGGCCTGTAACAAGGCTGTCCACCACAGGTTGTGGTCCAAGAAGGATTGATGTACTCAAAGATGTTAATCAGGCCATCTGCATCAGGGTCACCATTTGCACCATCAGCATTGGATGCAGAGGTTGCATTCAAGCCATTGGAGGCTTCCCAGCCGTCTGGCATTCCATCACCATCTGTATCCCAACCCATTGGGTCTTCATCGATTAGTCCGTCACCATCATCATCATCTGATGAACAATCAGCGTCGCCGTCAAAGTCATTGTCTCCAGAATCTACCATTCCATCCTTATCATTATCAAATCCGTCAGTACAGATGTTTCCAACTGGGTCTTCGTCACAAAGAATGACACTTCCAGTTCCATCAGAACCTGCATCTCCACAAGCTAACTGATTGTATTGCATTGCATTTTCTTCATCCCAATCATTGACTGGAACAGTGCCATTCCACCAAACTCCGTTATCTAATACGGATGATGTAGACGACAAGTCCCAATTTGATGGCTGAAGGTAGTTATATTCTTGTAAATTAGAAAAACCATCTCCATCAGGATCTCCTATTGCACCATCTGAATTGCTGCTTGAAAGAGGGTCTAATCCGTATTGCCATTCCCATCCATCCGGTAGTTGATCGTTGTCGGAATCCCAGTCATTAGGCTGGGTATTAATGAGGTACTCAAGCCCATAAGTTAGACCATCTCCATCTTGGTCTGTAGCTGCAAGGGCCGTGAATGATACGAATTCGATACATGCTACAGTAGATAGCAACATCAGTAGTGCAAGTCCTACAGACTTGAACTTCTTTTCGTCTAACTCTCTGAGGAGTTGGGGACGCGCTGACGGTTGGATGGAGGACATACGCATGGCTAACACCAGACCTAGGGGTGACTCAAAGGCTATTAAGGCAAATGGAACAATGTTCATACACAATTTTGTCAGAACTCTCCCCTACGGGGAGAAAATATCTGTAAAATAATGAATTCAAAGTTCTTCTAAATCATCAAGAAGTTCCAAGTCATCTTCAGCATCAAAATCATCTTCATCTGTAACAATGTCAGGAATATCTTCGAGTTGATCGCTCACCATTTGATTGCTCAATTCTTCCTCTTCAAATGCTGCGAAATCTCTAGCAGAAGTCTGTCCTCTTCGATATATTGCGAGGAATACAACAAGTAGAATTCCTACGTAAAGACCAACGGTTTGTGGATTCTCAAAGTCTAGAGCAGCATTAGAGATACACGAGAATCCTTCACATGCTGTTGAGAATACAAATTGAGGAGTTTGCTTGAGCGTGTTTGTACTTACTTCGCTGTCAAGAGGCTCTACCGATAGAACCACAATTGCATCTTTGCCTCCAACTAAATCCTCTGAAGCCTTTAGAATCAAAGTAAATTCGCTAGTCGTAAATGCAGGTATCTCAAGTAAGATTGTATTTCCTTGCTGGGTAGAACCGCTAGTTGAGAAACTTGCAGACCATCCAGAAGGCAGGGATTGTGCAGAGATGATTACGTCCAATTCGACATTGTTTGAATTCTCTACACGGAATTCCACGTTTTGTTCAGAACCCGGTAGGAAAGGAGTTATTTCTGTAATCCTTTCAACAAATATTCGACCAGGTTTGACTTCTTCTTCAACGATAATCTCTAGCGGTAAATCGAAGTATCTCGGGTCACCTTCTGATACTTCTTCAGTAATTCTAAGATACAATGTGTGGTTCTTAGCAAGTACTTGATCTCGCATATCGATTGTAACTTCAATGTCACCATATGTATCTGGCATTAATTGAATGGCCACAATATCGCCACCATCATCACCTTTGATGGAATAATCCCATGTTCCGTATGCCGGGTCACCAGTATCATTATTGGTGTTCTTATCGAGCTTATCAGGAGAGATAATTCTCCAGGTATTTTCAGTACCTTCATCTGTGCTGTCGGTTATCCTGACATTAAAGGACACTGTTGATCCAGGAGCCACAGGACCTACACTTCCAATTTCTTGTCCATCAGAATCCGAGATAACTTCAGCAAGAATTCCAAAGGTTCGGTGAACTGTGAATGAAACTGACGAACTTTGTTGGTCGTCACCTGCGCTGAAGCAAATTATTGTGAACATGCCAATATCTACATCTTCTCTGTTAGAAGGAGGATAAATCTTCATCATTAGTGATAGGGTTTCATGAGAACCAATGTCTGGAGTCAAAGCATATGGACCAGAAGTCGTCAATTCATTACCAGTATCATTATCGAAGAATGTGTAGGTCCAACTAGAACTTGGTGCATCTTCTACTTTCAACCTGTAGGTATCTGTGTCGAAACCTGCGTTGAATAGATCGATGTAAAACGGCTCACCTGGAATCGACATATCTGAATCGATGTAATGAGATAATGTTTCATCAAACAAGTCAGGACGATTAGAGTCTGCTATCTGAATTTGGTGTTCCTCATCTTCGTATATATTCAGGCGAGGAGGTGCGAATACTCCTACCTCTTCGACATCCATTACAATCTTCTCGATTACTACCTCTTCGCGAATATTGTCTTCGTTTTCTACGAATCCACGAGCCCAAACTTCAATCCTGTCTGGAGCAGTAGAAAGGTCGCCATCAGGGGCATCTATCGAGAGTGTAGCAATCTTGAATGAACCACCGCCATTGAGTGAATAACCACCAGGCTGATCCCATAATGCATCAGACCAAGATGATGGTAGAGAGGTGAATAATTCAAATTCAACATCCATTTGAATTCCGGCTGAACCTGTATGTTCAACCATGAATTCAACGCTACTTCTCTGACCAGGAGCAATCAATACATTGTCGGACTGATCTACGGGTAGTGAGAGATACATTCCGTACTCCATGAAGTCGATACCAACGTGACGATATACCACTACATGACCTTGGACATCAGTTATTTCCAGAGAGAGATTATAGTGGCCCGGAGCTAATCCTGCATCATATGTCCAAGTATAATTCCCAACTAAACCATTGTTGTCTAGCCTCAGGTCATCATCTTCGAACTCTTTATCGAATACTGAACTGGTGCCTGAAGGAGTTGAAAGGACTAAGTTGACTGAATTTATGTCGTCTCTACCGAAAGCGTCCCGAACATCGACAGAAAACTGAATTGTTCTAAAATCTGGCCTGTGGTTTGGAGACCATTCTAATTGTTCAGCATCAGTCCAGATCCCTCCGGAAGCATGAACTTTGACACTAGAATCTGAAAGTGCGTTAGCCTTCATAGAGATTCTAGAAAAACCATTTGTCTGCTCAACATCACCATATGCAACAAGAACTTCACATTCACCGCTTTGGCCAATTCCACCGCTTTGACCTTCACATGAAGCGGAACCATCGATTTGAAGCCTTAGTTGTGCGCCTTGTTCTACCTTGAATCCATCTTCAGGTACATCGAAGAATACTTCATTCAATGTCCATGAACAATCGCTGTTAAACAATCCACTGTTACATGGGTCATCTAAAGTCATAGTCTCGGTATAAGTTGGACCTCCTACTGAATTCAGAGTGAAGGTCAAATCTGCAGTCGATTGCTCTTGACCCTTGAATTGTAGATATATGTATAAATGGACTTCAGTGGCACTCCCTTGGCCGTAAATAGTCAAATCGCTAATCATGTCAGGAGAGCGGAATTCTACGCCAGAAAGTATGTTCGCTTCTTTGTGAGCACCTTCAGGTTCCATGGTTGTAATCTCACCATCTCCGCCAGAATCACCTTCTTCATCTAGGTACAAATTGTAGGTTTCTAGATTTGCTGGAACATGCTTGACAACCGCCTCCTGTTCGAGAGTTTCAAACTCTACAACAGGTAGACCCGAAGATAGCATCAACAACAGCACGAGGACAGGAACAAAACGTGATTTCAGCATGCGCACCAATATACCGTCTGCGCTCGGGTGTTAAACCGTTTTGCACGGATTGCATCCAATTGCAGTCACCCTACGGGTGAATCTACTTGCGCCGAAGCGACCAAGCAGTGGCGCCACAAAGGCCGATAATTAGCAACACCATAGGGTCAAAACTCCAATTCTCTAAAACTGAAATTTCTGATTGTCCACCTTGTCCGCCTTGTCCTCCGCCACATCCATCAGGAGGTGGGCCAATACCCGGACCCCAAGTTTCTCCATGACCTGCACAGGGATTGTCTCCGTTTCCGCCTCCATTACCATTTCCTCCATCACTGGACATGTCGGCAACTCCATGATAACAGATCAAGAAGTAAGGGAATCCCATCTCTCCGTCTCCATTTTGCATAGTTGTATGGTAATGGTAGATTCCTTGGGGGAAATCAGGAGTTGGCCCGAAATGGCCATTGCATACATCTAGATGGCCAAGGCCTTCAGTGTATTTGTAATCATCAATTCCATTGTAACCTGTTTCCCCATCTTTCAATTCATACGAACTCTTCATTTCGACAATATTCATGCTATCATCATATCCCCAGAAGCCGTATATTGGGTATCCATCATATGCGACCCCGATTACTTTCGAGTGATTGCCATCGTAAGTATTCTGAGCAACTGCTTGGATTGTAGATTCATCATAATCATTCTCAATAGATTCTCCTGCCTCAGGATGCCAATGCATACAATTTCCATCCGCATGATAATGATAAGTTCCACCTTGGGCAGCGTGACCATGGCAAATGCCCAATTCAATTGGCTGCCTATCTTCATTGTAAGCTCCATGTTCAGCAGCTACTGCATCCCCACCTGGGCCATCTTCGGGACCATAGATTGGAACGCCATTTATTGCAACCGCAACCGAACCTCGATCGGGAGCACACGCATAAGCACCATTGGCTTCTGGACAATTGGTACTATCGTGGCCACCCGCCGTATCATTTGTAGGGCTGCGCGGTATTGACCAAACATAGTTTTTTTCCGAGGTACATTGTCCACCACCTGTACAAGCTAATGTTGATTCAAAATCATGATTTGGAATTCCATTTGTCCCAATTATCAAATGAGTTTCATTGAGTGTAATCGATACTTCACACTGGAAATTATCATCTCCATTTGTATCTAGGTCGTCGACACTAGGTCGGTCTTCAGCACTCTGGCATTGGAAAAAGTCCATCCAAAACTGTGCCAAATCTGTAGCATCATAACCCAATTCAATTACGCTCAAAACAACGCTTGCAGTACCTGAACCTGCAGAGTTATTTGCATAAACTGTAAATGTTGTTTCAGGTATTACTTCGGCAGGAGTTCCACTAATTCTGCCAGAGATATTATCGAAAGATATTCCGATTGGTAAATCGGGAGAAATTTCCATTGATTCAATATGTCCACCAATACTTGAGAAGGTGATATCTGTCATCGCAGTACCGTTAGTAAGTGACTGTGAAACTGTATAAGGTGTTATTTCTGGGACAGTTATTACTGCAGTTAAAACAAGAGTTTCTTTACAGAAATCTTCGCCATCATCGACATAAAACTCAAATGTAAAATTCCCGATTACATCTGGTGTGAATTCGGCTATCATGTTTGATGGATTCACGATTTGCGCAGTCGTATCCTGTGGCCCTTCAAGCATTATCCAAGACGGATTCTGGAGTGAATCACCATCAGCATCGACAGAATTACTAGCATCGAGATAAAACAATTCATTAACATCGGAAGTCAAATCATTACCGACATGACAACTTGGAGGATTATTCTCGCCCGTATTGTTTGAGTTTTGGTCATATTCACAACTTCCATCATCATCTGTTGCTTCTGAATTGTAATTATTTGCAGAACCATCAGTACAACCAGTTACTTCATCTGAATCTAGAACTCCATCATCATCCTCATCATAGTCGCAACTTCCGTCATCATTTGTTGCATTTGAATTGAAATTGTTGGCAGAAGAATTGGTACATCCATCTATTACCTCCCTTGGAATTACTATTGTTAGATTATCAGACCATGTGTCTTCTGGGAGGTTATGTGCCAAAAATGTGATTGATATGTTTTCACTTCTATCTTCAACATCGATTTCAAAAGTCCAAGCACCATTCATATCAGTAGCCATATTCTCTCCAGATGAATTACCTTCTGCAGATTGCATGTACCAATTGATTCTGACCTCCATTGGATGGTCATGAATTACATTTCCAGCGATAAATTGATCCCCTTCAACATCGACTAGAATTGCTTCTAAGATTGGGTCTGCATGTAGGTGCTTGGTATGATCGATAACATCTTCATCAGAACTATCAGTACAGTCTTCAAAACCGTTATTTTGTAAATTCGCGGAAATTTCATCTCCATTATCACAAACAAATACATTGGTTTCTGCTTCTGTCGATTGTTCATTATTGCTATCTATTGCAATATACCCCACTATTGAAAACACCAAAATCCCAATTAGCGCAATCGGCGCTGCCTTGCTCATAGTTAGCGACTGTTTGCAAAAGCACTTAATGCCTTAGGAATAATGCTTGGATTATCACTAAATCATTGTTTCTTGTTGAATCTAGACAAATTGTCCCGACTCATTCATTAATTCTAAGCCTCGCCGCCATTCTGACGCAGGGGTTGCCGAGTTGGTCAAAGGCGCCGGGCTTAAGATCCGGTCTCGATGGGTTCGTGAGTTCAAATCTCACCCCCTGCACCATTATGTAAGAGACCATCCACCGTCTACTGGCAAGATAAAACCAGTAATGTAAGATGCATCAGCGAGGAATTTTACCGCCTCCGCAATGTCTTCGGGAGTACCTGCTCTTCGAAGAGGTACCTTTTCCAATATTTTCTCGAATCTATCTTTCTCCCAAGCCGCTGCTAGTATCGCACCAGGTGCGATTCCGTTGACTCTTATTTCAGGAGCTAATTCTCCTGCGAGATTAATCAATAATTGCCGTAATGCTGCCTTGGTTGCAGTATAGTGAGCCAACTCTTCCCAAGCATGGTCCCAACTAGTATCGACCATACCAATAACACATCCATTTTTATCCTTTAATTTAGGAGTCAAACCCTGCGTTATGAAAAATGGTGCATCCAGATGAATTGATGAGAATCTACGTAACTCTTGCGGGGTAACTGTAGCGAAGTCCTCTTGATTATAGATTGATGCGTTGTGTACTAACAAATCAATTCCACCGGCTTCTTTAACTAAATCATGATCATGAATCTCTTCAATAATTCTGAATAACTCTTCATCGTTCGAAAGGTCTCCCGAAACGATTGCACCTTTTCCTCTTTTTATGAGATGCCTAGCCTGAGTTACCGAACGATTGCAGTGTATGATTACAGACCAGCCTTCATCGATTAGCATATTGGAAATTGCAGCGCCAATTCGTCTTGCCCCACCGGTAATTACAGCGACTCGCATAAACTTCGGAAACCGAGTTTTGACTTGAATGCTCGTAAACTCCCATAGCGACTCTTTTTGCACTCCATCCCTTCGGGATGTTTGGGGGAGAGGTCATGACAGTGCGTAAATTGACTATGGCCAAGGCTAGAACTCGTCTTCCTGAATGGTTCCGAACAAGGCTTCCAACAGGTGAATTGCAAAAGAAATTCAACGAGACTAAGGATACTGTTACCGACAACATGCTCCACACAGTTTGCCAAGAAGCACGCTGCCCGAATATTCACGAATGCTGGGCAGCTAAAGATGCTACATTCATGGTAGCCGGTCAACAATGTACTAGAGGATGCAGGTTCTGTGCAGTTGGTACTATCAAAAGACCACCTCCACTTGATGAAAATGAACCTGCAAGTTTAGCTGATGCAATCTCTACAATGGGACTCAATCACGCAGTCATCACTGTGGTAAATCGGGATGACTTACCAGACAGTGGCGCAGCGCATTACCGTAAATGCTTGGAAGCGGTGAGAGAAAGAACTCCTGAAGTAACTCTTGAATTATTATGTAGTGATTTGGCTGGAGACTATCAAGCCCTTCATTCATTATTGGACGGCCTTGAATTAGAAGTATTTGCTCACAATGTAGAGTGTGTTCCAAGACTAGATTCTGTATTAAGAGATGCAAGAGCATCGTTTGAACAATCGATTGGTATTTTGGTAGAAGCTAAGAGATTACGCCCAGACATATTGACTAAGTCTTCAATCATGGTAGGTTTAGGAGAAACCGACGATGAAATCATTGAGGCATTACATCTTCTTAGAGATGCTAATGTCGACTTAGTAACCATTGGGCAATACTTAGCACCAAGCCCAAATCACTTGGCAGTAGATAGATTCCCAGAACCCGCAAAATATGATGAATGGACTAATTACATCGAAGAGATTGGATTTTTAGGTTGGGCATGCGGCCCACTGGTTAGATCGTCTTACAGAGCGGGCGACTTGTTAGCCAAGGCATCAGCAAGGCTTAGAACATACATGGAGTGAGGATTGACATGACGGAAGGGGATAAGGGGTCGCTTGGGCCATACAATGTGCCTACCGCTCCATTCCGCCCGGGTGATGAATCCGACTTTGGAGGCCCTTGGGTTGAGCAACCTGGCGACCTATCTAGGCCTGACCCAGTAACCTGTGAGGCTCCGGATACTCATGACCATGCACATGGCCTAATTCGAGTTCTAGGAGACGATGACACTGCCGGCGGGGAATGGGATCCAGGACTTGATGCTGCAACATTGATTCGTGGTCTAGAATTGATGATGAAACTTAGAATCTATGATGATCGAATGATTAAGATGCAACGAACTGGAAAGTTGTCATTCTACATGCGTTCTTTGGGAGAAGAAGCAATT
>MDSV01167029.1_pt1 | contig 19626 bp, 15 predicted proteins | sample 810851 | NCBI WGS metagenome assembly MDSV01 (sample SAMN05326640, study PRJNA326480) | marine metagenome | isolation source: seawater | place: Atlantic Ocean: North East | collected 2012 | reverse complement strand
TTCGGCACTAGATCCTAAATCTAGCGTGTCTACCAGTTCCACCATATCCGCATTTCATACAATAAAACAAATCTATAACTATTTATAAAGAGGACAAAAAAAGACTTAATTTATTTTAATATTTATAACTTATTATTTATTATCAGTATCATTAAATTAATAATTATTAACTTCCAACGATGATCAAAATAAATCCTAAAAATACAGAAACAAAACTTATACAAGAATACTTATTAAGTGCTGTAGGGCCAAGACCAATTGCTCTTGCAAGCACTATTGATAAAAATAATATTCCTAACTTAAGCCCCTTTAGTTTTTTTAATGTATTTAGTGGTAATCCTCCAATATTAATATTTTCTCCTGCAAGAAGAATTAGAAATAATACTGAAAAAGATACTCTTAGAAATTTACAACAAATTAAAGAAGTTGTAATTAACATAGTTAGTTATGAAATTGTAGAGAAGATGGTCAAATCCAGCTTTGATTATCCTAGTGAAATTGATGAATTTATAGAATCCGGCCTTACACATTTAAATTCTGATATCATAAAACCTTTTAGAGTTAAAGAAAGTCCAGTTCAGATGGAATGTACCGTGAATAAAATTATAAGTTTAGGTGAGAATGCTGGATCTGGAAATTTAATAATTTGTGAAATTCAACTAATTCATATTTCAAAAAAAATATTAGATCAAAATAAAAAAATTGATCAACAAAAAATTGATTTAGTTGGAAGAATGGGTTATGATTGGTATATAAAAAGTGATTCAAAATCACTTTTTAAGATTAATAAAAATAATATAAAATGAACACATTAAACATTAAAGGTATTCTCAAAAAAAAATTTGAAGTTGAAACAATTGAAGGAAAAGAAGGGAAAATATGGAAAAAGATAAATTTTATTGTTGATACAGGATCTCAATTTAACTCGGAAATTTGTTTTCAACTTTTTGGAGATGAAAAAGTTAAAATATTAGATGAATTTCAAATCAATGATAAAATTGAAGTTTTTTTCAACTTATATTCAAAAAAATTTAATAATCGATACTTTCATAATATAGATGCATGGAAGATAGAAAAAAATACGGAGGAACAAATTGAAGATGAGGTCACAAACGCTCCATTTTAATTATGATTTCAATTGTAAGATTTACAGAAAACTTATTTAAGAAATTTTTCCCCTCCCCATTTACTATTGCTGTATTTTTAACTTTGATAGTTTTTTTACTTGCCTTATTACTAACTGACCAATCTTATACTAAAATAATTACAGGTTGGGAAAAAGGACTTTGGAATTCTAGCTTATTAAGTTTCACTACACAAATGATGTTAATGTTAGTCCTTGGTCATTCTGTAGCTTTAACAAGATTCGCTAATTATATAATCTCATTAATTACAAAATTTTGTACCAATACAGCATCGTCAGTTTTTTTTATCTCATTCTTTTCAATTCTAGTAAGTTTTTTAAACTGGGGTTTAGGTCTAATCTTTGGAGCTATTTTAGCAAAAAAAGTTGGTGAAAATTTAGCAAGGAATGGAATTAAGATAAATTACCCGTTAATTGGTGCTGCTGGGTATTGCGGATTAATGGTTTGGCATGGAGGCCTTTCTGGCTCTGCTCCACTAAAAATAGCTGAGACGAATCATTTAAAAGACCTAATAAATGATGAAGAATTGTTAAAAATATTACCAAATAATATTGATTTTAGTAATACTGTTTTTTCAAATATGAATTTATTTGTAAGTGGGCTTTTATTATTACTAATTCCTGTATTGTTCTATATAATTGCAAAAGTTAGTAATAAAGACTCTCATTTAAATATTAATTTAAACTCATTTGAAAATAAAAATATAAATATTGAAAAAAAATACTTTGCAGAAAAATTAGATGAATCTAATCTAATTGGAACATTATTTGGTGGAATTATATTAATATTCTCTATTCAAAAAATTATTTTTTCATCAAGTTTTGATTTTATTAATCCAAACTATATAAATTTTACTCTACTAGGTATTGCTTTATTTTTGCATTCAAATTTCAAGGAATTTTTAAAATCAATTAATGATGCTATTAAAGGTGCGGCTGGTATTCTGATTCAATTTCCACTATATTTTGGGATAATGGGAATTATGACATCTTCTGGTCTAGTTTATGTCTTTTCTGACTTTTTTATAAGTATTTCAAATGAATTTACCTACCCAATATATACTATGATAAGCGCTGGCATTGTTAATATTTTTGTTCCAAGTGGTGGGGGGCAATGGGCTGTACAAGCACCTATAATTTTACAAGTTGCTAATGAATTGAATGTTTCATTTGAAAAAACAATTATGGCTTTTGTTTACGGAGATCAGTTAACAAATATGTTACAACCATTTTGGGCTCTACCACTTTTAGGAATCACAGGCCTAAAAGCTCGTCAAATTCTTCCATATTCTATGTTAATTATGATAGGTGGTATGGGTATTTTTTTATTAGGAATAATTATTTTTTAACGTCAAGTAAATCTCTTAAATAATTTCCTAATGACATAAAAGAAATTACTAATAATACTATACATAAACCAGGAAATATAGCACTAAATGGGTTATCAATTAAAAGATATAAATAATGATTTTTTATTATTGTTCCCCATGATGGACTTGGGGGTGGGAGACCTAAACCTAAAAAACTTAAACCTGATTCTAAAAGTATAGCTGTTGCAAAATTTGCTATTGAAATGATTAAAATAGGATTTAATATGTTTGGTAAAATATGTTTAATTATAATTCTAGAATCACTAAAACCTAACGATTGAATTGCAATAATATAAGTTTTTTCTTTTAGTTTTAAAACTTCACCTCTAGTTACTCTAGCAACTTCAACCCACATGGTAAGACCAATTGATAAAAAAAGTTGCCAATATCCTTTTCCTAAAACAAGACTTATGGAAATAACTAACAATAAAGTTGGAATCGACCATATAACGTTAATTAACCATTGAGTCAAAAGATCAATTTTACCACCATAATAACCAGCAGTTAAACCCAAAAAAAGACCAATAAATAAAGAAATTAAGACAGAAAAGAAGCCAGTTAATAATGAAATTCTAGAACCAAGTATAATTCTACTAAATAAATCTCTTCCAAACTTATCTGTTCCTAAAAAAAAAGTTTGTTTATGAATATAACTTTTTTTATCATTTAATTTCAAATCTTTTTTTGGAATCTTTTTTTTTTTTAAAAAGTTGATGTCTGAATAATCGTAATAATAAATACTTTTATATGATTCCTCTATTTTTGATACCGGTATTTTTTTATACTGCGGAATTTTGCCATTTATTAATACATCAATAAAAGATTTTTCGATGGTTTCTTTATTTACAAATAAATAATCAATTATAAAACCTGGCGGTTTATTAGAAATTGACAACTCAATTTCATTTGACATAGAAGAATTTTGTGGAATTATATGGTAAGCAAATGTAGCTAGAAATGAATATAAAAAAATAATAAGAAAACTTGTTGCAGGCACTAATTTTAATAAAAAGAAGCCAATGAAATTTTTAAATAAAAATTTATATTTTAGTCTCATTATTCTAAATATACAACATAAACTAATGTATATTTAGAATTATATTTCTTACATGCATTTAAAATCAAAAAAAAAAATAATTTTAGGAATAGATCCAGGAACAAATATATTAGGCTTTGGCGTTATCAAACTTGAAAATAAAAAAACTGAATTAATAGAGCTAGATATTTTAATGCTAAAAAAAATATCAAGCCATGAAGAAAGATTAAAAAGAATATTTGATAAAACAAGTTATTTAATTGAAAATTATAAAGTAGATGAAGTTGCAATCGAAGCTCCATTTTATGGAAAAAATATTCAATCAATGTTAAAACTTGGTAGAGCTCAAGGTGTTGCTATTATTGCTACTATAAAGAAAAATAAAAAAGTATATGAATATGCACCCAAAAAAATCAAATTATCAGTTACCGGATCAGGACAATCTTCTAAAGAGCAAGTATCATCTATGTTGATGAAAATGTTAAACATAAAAACTAAACCTAAATATTTTGACGCCACAGACGGTTTAGCAGTAGCCATATGTCACTCACTTCAAAATGTAATTCAAGTTAAATCTACAGGTAAAACTAAAAAAGGATGGGAAAATTTTATAAAAAATAATCCTGAAAGATTACGTTAGGTCTTAATATTAATAGAAATCTTCTTTGCAATTTTTGCTAAATGAGATTGTGTCGACTTAGATTTTAAATTGAAGTTCATGTCTTCAATTTTATTTATTGGGACAAGATGTATATGGCAATGAGGAACTTCAAAACCAATTACAGACAAACCAACTCTTTTACATTTAAAAACTTTTTTCATTGCATTAGATATTAGCTTTGCAAAACAAAAAAGTTCTTTATACTCCTTGGGTGGTAAATCAAAAATATAATCTACTTCTAATTTTGGAACAACTAAAACATGTCCTTCCTTAATTGGCATAATATCCATGAAAGCAATACAAAAATCATTTTCATAAATAATATTTGCGGGTAATTTTTTATTTATAATTTGAGAAAATATTGAACTCACTTTCTGGAAATTTCAACAATTTGAAATTTAAGTAAACCACTAGGTATATTGATTTCTGCAATATCTCCTTTTTCTTTAGTAAGTAATCCTTTTCCTATTGGTGAGTTTGCAGAAATTTTGCCTTGAGACAGATCTGCTTCAGATTCAGATACAAGAGTATATTCAAAAATTTGATCCGTCTCTATATTTTTTATTTTAACTGTGCAATACAGTAAAACCCTTTTATCATCTAATTTTGAAGTATCTATTATACGCGCATATAATAGTTTTTCTTCTAAGTCTGAAATTCTCATTTCTAATAAACCTTGGGCTTCTTTTGCAGCATCATATTCAGCATTTTCCGAAAGGTCACCCTTATCTCTTGCCTGCGCTATTTGCTCTGAAATTTTTGGTCTTTCTACATTACATAAATTATCCAAATCAGACTTCAACTTATTAAACGCATCTTTACTATAATAAGATATTTTGCTCATATAATTTAAATTATAAAACTTTAAAAGTTATTATTTATTTCTCAATTATAAATCAATTGTTGCTCCAATTGTATGAACTGAGCTTAATGGACTAGCTGCTCTAAAAGAGTAATCTAAACTAAAACTTGATTCTCCGGAGAATGGAACTTGAAATGAAAATCCACTAGAGATCCCAGTAAATGCTGATGTCCTACCATCATTAAATTCTTTCATTATACCATTTTCATAGTTGTAACCAAATCTAAGAGATAAATAATCTTTAAATGAATATTCTGTACCAAATAATATTTGATCTTTTGAAAAAGAATTTGAAGTATAGTTTAAACATAACATTACACTATGATCATCTGTAAGAAGAAAATCGTAAGAACCGCCGATGTGTAATAACGCCGGTAACTCAAACATGTCAGACCTTATTTCAAATGTTGATTCATAATTTTCTCCCATTAAAGTAATGTCGTCCCCGTCTCCGTTAAATGACATTCCTGTTCCAATGTTTTTAAGAGAAATACCAAATTTTGCTTGATTTCGTGAACCAGTTTCATAATGAATACCAGTGTCAAAAGAGAAACCATTTGCCGCAATATCAGCAGCAGATTCTGAAATTAATCTTAATGTAACACCACCTGAAATTCTATCAGTGAATTTTTTAGCATAGGAGACTCCTAAATTCATAAACTGAGGTGAAAATGTACCCAAACCTCCGTTTGGATTTTGAACAGTCGTTCTTTCTATCTCACCAAAATCTAAAGACATAAAAGAAATTCCCATAACTCCAGTATCACCAACTTTTTGCCCTACTGCAAAACTACTAATTGAAATATCAGCAAACCATGAAGCATGCGAAAACATTACTTGGGTTGAATTTGTTCCGGTCAAACCAGCTACGTTCATAAATACTGATTCAATTCCTCTCACTGAAGCTGTATTAGAACTTGCTAAACCAGAGCTTCTAGCCCACGGATTAATTAATAGTTCATACGCGCCAGCTTGCCCAACTCTTTCTTCACTACTAGAGTTATCATCATCTTTTGAATATATTGTATTGCTAGCAAGAAAAATAAGCAGTACTGAAAAGATTTTTATTAATTTGATCATAGTATTTTATATTAAACTAATTAAAATGTATTTAAGTCAATTGGTCTCATAGTTCCAAACCATTTAATAACTTTTTCCCCAATTCCAGGAGCATCAACGTGTATTATGTATAAACCAGAAGAAATTGGAATACCGTACATGTTATTTAGATCCCACTCAATCTCATTTTCATCATTATCTTTTTTTATTTGATTAATTAATGAACCATTAATTGAATAAATAGAAATAGTACAAGTTTTAGGAACATTTATAATTTTAACTCTGTTATCAAGCTGACTAGTTTCATAACTTGAAACCCCATTATATGGATTAGGAACAACGTTTAACATCTCCAAACCATCTTTTTGTGTTTGAGGATCGTCGAAAACTGTAAATAAGTCACTAGTACTAAATCTATATTTAGGAGCTCCTTCGTTTTCAGAAAAATTTCTTGTTGCATATTTTTCTGTAATTCTTACTTTAAATTCAATATCAGACCAATTATTACTATTAATGTCAATACCCGTTCCCATTACAGGCATAACCCAAGTTATTTTTGGTAATAATTTTTTCTTTCTAGAAGCTAAATGCCAATTATCAAATAAATCTATGTTAGTATTTAATAAATGATCATCTCCTTGGTATGGTGTATTTAAAACAAATACCCAATGTTTACCTCCAAAGCATATATCATCAGCAGATACTTCAGAAAATGTATTGAAATCAGCATTTCCCAAATTAATATTTGTTAAACTTTGACCAACCCACACCTCATCAGTAGGATTAAAAATCATATCAGCTCCATTTTGATCAGGAAACGAAGAATCTTCAGAAATCATCATATCGAGTCTTATTCCTTTTGAAACATCAATTGCATATCCAGGGAACCATCCCCATCCAGTTCCAGTATCATCAGAGATTCCATTTTTATCAACTGATTCAGATGTTCTTAAGTCCCATTTTTCAGCATCCCCTAATCCATTTGGAGTGGTAGATCCATTTGTTTCAATTATTTCTTCCGCCATTTCAATTATTGGAACTCTTGTCCAAAGTGATTTATCAGAAGTAAAGATAATATCTACATTATTTAAGCTGTCTAATGAACAATCTGATTTAAAGTCTTTAAACGCAGGACCGCAACCTACAGTGTCTCTAAATGTAAAATCATTAGCTTCATATTCATGCTTATAATCGGTAGAAAGCAATTGATAAGGTGCTATGACCCCACCTGTTAAAACTTCAAATACTTGATTAGGATCTTCGGGTGATGAAGGCATCCCATAATCACTATATATACTATACTGACCTAAAACAGGGTCGGAATCAGGATAGTTGTTTGTACCAGATCTAATCCAATCAAAAGCTGCTGTTATAGGAGCAAATTGAGGAAAACCATCAAAATCTGGAACTAATTGTATTGGAGAACTTTCGATTGATAAATTTGATGCTTCTAAACCTAAAAAGCCTTTATCGATTGCTTGATCAGAAGTTGGATTAACTACATTTTTTAATGTTATACCAAGACCCCATTCAGGAATAACTTGTTGAACTTTATCAGACATGGAGTTTGATGAAGATATTGTAGTTGTCTGTCCGTCTTGTATTTTTGTTAAGTCCCAATTAGCGTCTGTCAATATGCCATCTTCATAAACAACATCCTTCATTTCAAAAATAAAATCAGCATCTGGAACAGACAAAGGATCAATAATTGAAATGTCAATAGGACCAAAGTCTTTCAAATAAAATAATGTGTCCACAAAATTATTAGCTGCTATTTGGTTTCTATTTTCTTGTGTGATATCTAAATTATAACCACCGTTACCCGAACCTGCTAAACCAATTATTGCAGGCCTCATAGCGTATTCAGAATTAATTAAATTACCTGTTGATTCTGTTTTGTGAGGAATTGCAGTGTAAATTTTTATATTCTTTCTTCCAGCAAGATATGGTTTTTTCTGACCTACAGAGCTTGCAACGTAAGGGTTAGAGCTATCAAAAGGTGTGTCCGGCTTGTACTTAATATATTCATTATGTGCATATGCAATTACCATAAAATAATATGGTTTATTATTAACAAGTTCAGGAGTACCAGTTGAGAACTTATCAGTTAAAACTTGAATTGAATGAACTAATCCTTCATTAGTAGCACCAAGTGTCATATTTTGTGGAACAAAGATGCCTGGACCAACAGATTCATCCAAATTATAATTAATTAGATTGGCTATAGGTTGAGAGTCGTCACCAGGATCAGCACTAACACCAAGTTGGCCACTTTCTTCATCGGTAACAAGATAGTTTTCTTTATCGCTTTGAAATATCATGAAAGCTTTATTTGGATCATATAGATCAGTAACAGATACTTGAGGATCTCTTAATTGAAAAACTTGATATCCTTCAAATCTGTAATTTCTATCAATTGGTAATGCTTCAAAAACTCCATCACCATCTTGATCAGATAAAACATCAGAAATAAATGGATCTTGCTCTATGTAAGAACCTCCAAAATTATTTGAGTTTTCAGAATAAGTTAAATTTAAAATTATTTCTTCATCAAGCTCAACAACTTGAATATCAGGAGCACTTGGCCCATCGATAACTTCAAAGCAAATATCAAATAAAGTTTGCGCTTTTCTGTCTGCTAATTTCATTTTTTCCACAGATGCAAAATTATTCCCATCAGAAGCTCTAGCCCAAACAACTCCAATAGTAATATAATTTACCGCACCTGGCTCAAGAGAAAATGGACCAGCAGATTGTAAAAACCTTCTATCAGCAGGATCATTTCCAGCAGTTATTTCAGTCCATGGCTCAGTAAAGTTTGGATCTGTGTCATCTGGAAACATAAAATTACAAAGTGGATTTCCAGCTTCCCAACCAGTTCCCCCATAAGTCATGTTCTGACCATCTTTCCAAATTCCTTTTAAATAATTGTAATAGTGAATTGCTTCTTCAGGGTTTCCGTGTTCAGAAAAATCATTATTATAATATACAAACTTCGACATGATTATTTGTTCTCCATCTTCATCAATCTCACCATCTCCATCATTATCTAATCCGTCATTTGGATCTGCTAAAGGACCTCTAAAGAAATCAACTCCAATTGCAGGTGGAGGATCATCAGAATCATAATTATAACCTGTGGCACCATCATCTTCGGCATCACCATTATAGCAATAACCCAAACCAAGACTAACATCGCAACCTACATAATCATCTTGATAATTTCCTAAATCTGGATCAACCCACTGACCAAAATATGTTTCATTTAAAGATTCTGTAGACCTATTCATAATCTTATAACTATAAAAAGTCATATCATTAATTTCATCATTAGTTGAGAATCCAAAAGCTTGCGCTTGTATCTCTAAACCAATTGCCGACTCAGATCCTGTCTCTGTGTGAATATTACCATTATCATTAAAAACCCACCATAGGGTTTGATCACCAAATAAAACATCATCAGTTTTACAATCAGCGGTACCTTCTAAATCATAACCTGGGTAATCACCATCATTTGGATCATATTCTCCGTCATTATTTACATCTACGAAAGGAGCAAGATAATCAAAAGTCCCATCTACATCTTCTCTAGATGCTGGCCAATCATTAATTATTGACGGTGGATTATAATTAGGGTATTCAATCTCAACAACACAAGTTGGATCAGATTGACAATTTCTCCAAGAAACGTAATCTTCAACTTCTTGTCTAGTTATTTTAAAATGTCTATCGTACTCTGCGCATGTAGAGGCAGATACTGCACCATATTCACTACTAGTGTTGTCAGCATTTAATGGACCAGGCCAAAAATCATTACCATCTTGACGATAGGTCATAGCAGCAACTTTTAAATTATCTTGGTCATCTAATCCACCAATCCAAAGTGCCCCTGCAAACATAGAGTGTTTATTACTTCCAACTGGAATTTCATAAACCCCATCATTTAAATCCCACCACATATCTCCACCTGTCATAATAATTGTTTCGACATTATTTACATTTAAATTTGTCATAGCAGTTGCAGGTAAACATCCAGCAGCTATAACTCTCATAGCATTAGAATCATCACTATTTGGATTTGGAATATTTTCTTTAGCAAATAGAATATTTGAAAAGAAAAAAGAAAATATAGTATATAAAATTATGTGTTTCTTATTCATAAATATCATGAGTTAAAAATTCATTGTTAAACCTAACCTTATTGTCCTTGGTCTACTAAAATTGTTTGGATTGTTTACATATGCAGAATACTGGTCTCTAAAAGCCAAGGGATCAACAGCATCGTCAGAAACTTGTATTCCTTCATTAGATGATAGGAATCCATCATCATCAGCATTTCCAGTATAGTCATAAACTGCAATTATGTTTTGAGTATTAAATAAGTTTTGAACCCAAACATATGCATTCATCCTTAATTTTCTATCATTACCGCTAATTGTGCCTAAATCAAACGAAAATTCTTTATTAATTTTTAGATCTGCTCGGAAAGACCAAGGTTGTCTAGAGCCATTAACACTCCCATCTAAAGTTGTTTGTATTGGAATCCCATATTGAGCAGTAGTGGCAGCTGTTTGTGCACTGTAAGGAGTACCAGATCCGGCGGTTAAATTTAAATTTGCCCCAAAATTTTGAAGAATTTTTGTTCCAAATATAACAGGGCCATTATAATTTGTTCCAGAACCATATCTAAAGTCAATATTTCCATTTAAACTATGTCTTTGATCAAAATCAAGAGGAAGTGTTACTCTTAAATTTGGAAAACCTGCAGCTATTAAATCTTCCGCTGTGGAAGCAGAAGATCCAGTTCCGTCAGCAAACTGAAGAGTATAGTTGGCATTAAGAGAAAGATTTTTTGTTCTTCTTACTTCATAATTAAATGAAAAACCCTTTACATTTCCAAAATCAATATTATTAAAATGAGTATAAACTTGAGGATATGCATAAGCTACTTGCTCTAATTGAACCATGTCCTTTAGGTTTTTATAAAAAGCTGAAATTTGTAAAGCAGAATGATCTGTTAAAGCTTGCTTAAAACCTACTTCGTAATCAATTGTTTTTTCCATTTTTAAATTTGGATTTTGTATCTCATTTGCTCTTTCTGCAATAAACAAATAATCATACGGATTCATTCTATTTGAAGTTTGAGGTCTTTGAGTCAAAATATCATAATGAGCAAAAAACATTGCTTGATCTGAGATAGGGAAATTAAATGAAATTCTAGGCTCTACAGATACTTGAGGAGTATAATCTTCAAAAGCGTCACCTGTTAAGCCTTTGTTTGGCTTTGAAACATGTTCAGGATCTTCAAGGAATGGTATTACTCCACTACCTAAATTTAAAACAGATGGGTCTGTAATAGGAAGACCATTAGCATCATACCAATTATCTCCATCTCTATATCCAGTTATTTGATTTTGATCATTGATTGAGTTGGCATAAACAACAAAATTACTTCCAATATTGGCAGGATGAGAATACTCCCCTGTAGTAATATCTAAACTAGCATTTGGATTTAAAGAAGCATCTACCTGCTCAGCTGTTAATACAGGATAGAGAGAGTACTTATCTTTTAGCACTTCCTGATTTGCATCAAATCTTGAAATTCTTACTCCTACATTAAATACAATATCATCAAAGAAAAACTTATCCTGAATATATCCCGCAGTATATATTGGTTCATAAGCTGAAATTCTTCTCATATACTCTCCATTATCATAAGTTTCATTAATAAATTCGTCAAAAGACACTCTTCCGCCAGTTACCGGGTTACCTAAATAATCATAACCATAATAATATACAGGCAAATTACCATTATCCATTAACTCATCAGCGCTAAACATATCAATTGAAAGCTGATCTGGTGAATACTGATCTATATAAACCCACTCATTATCGGCTATATTAAATTTATTTCTAATGCTTTGTCCAAAATAGGAATACTGCTCTTGATTAACTATGTACTCACTTGAAAAAATCAAGAAATTTTCATTATACTGATTTTGTAAAGCATCGTCAATAAAGTAAACTTTATTTTGTAAATGCTGATTTGAATATTGTCTACCAAGATCCCATAATCGATAACCTAAAACAGTGTACATATCTCTTCTTTGTCTTTCATATTCAAAACCAAACTCCAAAGCATGATCTCCAATATCAGCAGATGCTGACCCAGAAAATTGTATTCTAGACGTCTTTTCATCTAAATACCTAGCCGCCTGTGTCCCGGGGTAATAAAAAATTGAATATCCACTAGGAACATCAGCTCCATTAATTAAGCCACCACCAAATACTATATGATCTCTTGATGGATCAAGATCAGGAAGATATGAATGGAAATAATCAATATATTGCTGAGTATAATTGGCCATAATTGGATTCTGATCACCAGCCTCAAAGTCATACGTGACATATTCTTGTAAAATTGCACCTGTGTGAGTTTCAAAAATAGTATCTCCATTTTCTTGAATAATTCTAATATCTCTAGTTTCAAAATCAAATGGATTTTGATCATATTGATAATTAGTGGTTGGATTAAATTTACCAACATAACCATATTCAAAATAATTATCACCAAGCCTTGGGTCGCCATAACTATAATTATTAAATGAATATCCAGCTTGCAAGGTATAAAATACATTTTTTAAAGAACCCGTGGCATCATCATCACTTAATTTATGTTGAATTCTAGCATATGCATTTAAATTATTATATACTTCTTCATAATTATAATCATTGTTAAATAACGTTCTCCTCCAACTAGGACTCATTTTTTGTAAATTGGAGAATGACCCACCTACTGTGAAATTTATGTTCTTTCCTAGCCTAAAATCTAACTTTCCTTGAAATTTTATTTCATCTCGATTAGCATTTGGTTTAACGTCCTGTAATTCCCAATCCTCAGCTGTAGTATACTCTGCCATATTATTAGAAGAGACTGTTTGAAAATCTAAGTAATTTGGAATGCCTTCAAATTCTAAAGGGTTCAAATTTAAATTTTCTTGAAAATCTTGGTTTAAAACTGGAATTGATGTAGCAGAAGGATCCCAATCTTTGTCAAAACTATATTCACCTGTAATTAAATAACCAATTATCGGCGTCTTACTTTCATCTTTTTTTCTTAAAATAGGGCCTGAAGCATTGAATGAAAACAAGTTATAATTATAAGGGTCAGTTAAATTAGATGAAATAACTTCAAATCCCGCTTTAGTTAAACTTGAAATACCTCTTGTAGTAACACTTACAATACCACCAGTCGCATCACCGAATTTTGCGGGAAGACCACCGGTTATAACCGTCATTTGATCAATTGCATCTTGAGGAAGAATATCATTTATGTTACCAGTAATTTTTATTCCATCAACATAATAATCTGTTGATGAAGATCTACTTCCTCTGATGTTTATTGATGATCCTTCATCGGCTTGGTAGATACCTGCAGTTGTAGCAGCAACGGATTGAACGTTTCTTGTAGGTAATGCAGTAATTTGTTCTTTAGTTTTTACAGCACCAGACTTGTCTGGATCAATTAAAGGAACAGTGCTCTCAATTATATTAACTGTACCAAGCTCAGTACTTTCAGGTAATAATTCATAATTACCTGCTGTAATCTTATTTGGCGATATTAAAACATTATTTACAATTGTTTTTTGATAACCAATAAAGGATGCCTCAACAGTGTATTTTCCAGGAGGAATGGGTTTAATTGTATAATATCCATCCATGTCTGAAGAAGCCCCACTAATGATTGAACCATCCTGAAGCAAAGTAATATTCACCATTGGTATTGACTCACCATTAGATCCATCAATAATTCTTCCCTTAAGAGTACCACTTTGTGAAAAAGAATACGAAAAAATAAGAAAGAATATGCTAAAAAAAGTAAAATTAAATCTGATCATTTGGGTATTTTTTGATATAACTATGATTTTTTGTAGGTTAAATATATGTATTTTAATTAAAAATTAACTAATATTTAAAGAGTAATTGTTTAAATAAAACATAAAATGAAAAAAATAATTTTCTTATTTGTTATTTTATTGTTTGGCTGTAGAGAATTTGATGATAATTTTCCTCAGGCAGATGTTAACATAAATCTATACTTAAATAACCCATCTAATATAAATCTTCAAGCAATAGGAAATTATATATACTTAAATGGTGGTGTTGGAGGCATCTTAGTTTACAGGAAAAGTTTAGAAGAATTTATAGCATATGATAGAGCTAGCCCATATAATCCAACATACGATTGTAGAGTGGAAGTTCAAGATGATATGATACACATTAAAGATCCATGTTCAGAATCAGAGTATTTAATAACAGATGGATCGGTTTTACAGGGACCTGCAAATCAAGCTTTAAAAAGATATACTACAATTTTAAACGGAAATCAACTTTCCATTTTCAATTAATACCTGTAATAATCTGGCTTGTAAGGACCTTCTTTTTTAACACTAATATAGTCTGCCTGCTCTTGATTCAACTCTTCCAATTCAACACCTAATTTATCCAAATGAAGTCTAGCAACCATTTCATCAAGGTTTTTGGGCAAAGTGTAAACTTTATTATCATATTTATCACTACTTTCCCATAATTCAATTTGAGCTAATACTTGATTTGTAAAAGAATTTGACATAACAAATGACGGATGCCCAGTAGCACAACCAAGGTTAACCAAACGCCCTTCTGCCAATAAAATAATTTCTTTTCCATTTGGAAGAGTATACAAATCTACTTGAGGCTTAATCTCATCTTTTTTAATAGCATTTTCATTCAACCATTTAACATCAATCTCATTATCAAAATGTCCTATGTTACACACAATTGTCTTATCTTTCATAGAAAGAAAGTGCTCACCAGAAATAATATCTTTATTTCCAGTTGCAGTAATAACTATATCGCTTTTAGGTATTGCATTTATCATTTTTTTTACTTCAAAACCATCCATTGATGCTTGTAAAGCGCATATTGGATCAATTTCTGTAACTATCACTCTACATCCGGCCCCCATTAATGAAGCAACAGTACCTTTACCAACATCTCCATAACCAGCAACAACAGCTGATTTTCCAGCTAACATTATATCAGTTGCTCTTCTAATAGCATCAACAGCTGATTCTTTACAACCATATTTGTTATCAAATTTTGATTTTGTCACCGAATCGTTAATATTTATGGCAGGTAAAGGTAGTGTGTTGTTCTTTTCTCTTTCATACAAACGTAATACGCCTGTGGTTGTTTCTTCAGAAATTCCTTTTATATTACTTACAAGATCTGGATATTTATCTAAGACCATATTTGTTAAATCCCCACCATCATCAAGTATCATATTCAATGGCTGGCCATCTTTAAAAGCATAAAGAGTTTGCTCTATGCACCAATCAAACTCTTGATCATTCATTCCTTTCCATGCAAAAACAGGAATACCTACATTTGCAATAGCTGCAGCAGCATGATCTTGTGTAGAAAAAATATTACAAGATGACCAAGAAACCTCGGCGCCTAAATCAACTAAAGTTTCTATTAAAACAGCAGTTTGAATAGTCATATGCAAACATCCAGCTATTCTTGCGCCTGCTAAAGGTTTACTTTCAGAATATTTTTCACGTAACATCATTAAACCAGGCATTTCTGCTTCGGCTAATTTAATTTCTTTTCTCCCCCATTCAGAAAGAGACATGTCTTTAACTTTAAAATTCATTTTTTCTATTTTTGTGCTCATATTTTTTCATAAATTGAATACAAATTTAATACAATAATCTCAAACTTTACTAATAAAAATGCCATTAATAAAAATTAAAAAAAAAGATAAATTTATTTATGGTGTTTGGAAGATAACAGAAAGTTTGAATTCGCTATTAAATGAGATTAGGTTAAATAAAACAGATAAAAATTATTTAAGTGAAATTTCTAATGAGCAAAGAAAAAAACAATCTATTGCATCAAAAATTACGTTAAATCAAATATCTAACAAAAAAATTAATGTAAGATATAAAGAAAATGGAGCTCCATTTTGCACTGAATACAAAAACATCTCCATTAGCCACTCAAATATTTTTTCTATTGCATTAATTAGCGATGAAATTATTGGAATAGATATTCAACATAAAAAAATAAACATTAAAAAATTAAAATCTAAATTTATTAATGATCACGATTATAATAATAGCTTTAATGAAATAGACTTTCTCCACCACACTTGGTGTTCAAAAGAAGCGATTTATAAAACTTTAAATGACTTAAAATGTTCATTTAAAAACCACATCCATATTGAAAATAAAAACAAAAATTTTAGCCTAGGCTTTTATATTAATGACGATAAAAAAATAAATTTTGAAATCAATCATGAAAAATTTGAAAATTATTTCATATCTATTGCAAAAAAAATATTATGAGCGAAATTTTAAATTACTTTACCAACCATATATATGAGTTTTTTGGTGTTTTATTTAGTATTATATATGTTATTTTATCAATACGTCAAAACATTTTATGTTGGTATGCTTTAATTATTGCTGCAACAATTAATTGTTATGCTTTTTACTTAATTGAACTTCCTCTTCAATCGATAATGCAACTTTTTTTCATCACAGTTGGAATATCGGGAATTAAAAACTGGTCAAATAAAAAACAAGGCAGTTTAATAATCCAGAGTTGGGGCACTAATATGCATATTAAAACAATAGCCTTGGGAAGTATATTAACGATATTATTATTTAAATTTTTAAATAATAATTTGATTAACGAAACTTCATTTGCTAGTAAAGAACCTTTTTTCGATGCCTTAATGTTTTTATTTAATATAATACCAATGTTTATGACAACAAAAAAAATATTGGAAAGCTGGTTGTATTTTATTTGGATTGATGTTATAAGTGGATTCTTTTATTTATACACAGGGGATTACTTTTATTGTTTTTTATTCTTTTTCTATATTCCATTTGCTACTCATGGGTACTTAACTTGGAAAAAAGAATTAAATAAATTATGATATTAAAATTTGTAATAACCGGGCCTGAATGCTCTGGAAAAAGCACTTTAGCCGAGGCTTTAGCAAAGGCTTATAATTGCCGATTAGTAAGAGAGTTTGCCAGAGATTTTTTAAATCAATTGAATAGATCTTACACATATGATGATTTATTACATATTGCAAAAAATCAATATGCAAATGAAAAAAAAATGGAGAAAAAATCTGAAAAAATTTTAATTTGTGATACTTCAATACATACAATTAAAATATGGAGCCATGACAAATTCAATAAATGCCACCCAAAAGTTTATGATCTAGAAGAAAATTATAGACACTACTTTCTATGCTCCCCTGATATTCCTTGGGAATACGATCCTTTAAGAGAAAACCCAAAAGATAGAGACAGAATATTCAATGCTTATATAAAAGAATTAAAAAACAAATCATTAACCATTGTCAAAGGCTCAATCAAAGAAAGGGTAAAACAAGTTCAAAAAATAATTGATCTTTACTTATAATTAAGTCAAAATATTTTAGTTTTGTAGTGTTCGTTTGGGGTGCTTAAATGAAATAAGCTGAGAACAAACCCATTGAATCTGCTAGGTAATTCTAGAAAAGAAATATTAATTTAAAATGAACTAAAATGCGAAAACTCCTTATTAATTTTATTATACTATTTATGTGTTTTTTTGGCTACTCTCAAGAAAAAAAAAACTCTAATGACACTACATATCTTCAAAAGATTGACTTAATTAGTAATAAAATTCAAACAACATACCCGTCAACAAAACAAACTGTTAACATTGAAAAATTAAAAAACAAAAACCTTGGTCAAGACATTCCATCTCTTCTTAAATATGAGCCATCTTTAATTTTTAACTCAGATGCTGGTAATGGTATTGGATATTCTTCTTTAAGACTTAGAGGAAGTGATCAAACAAGAATAAATGTAACAATAAACGGAGTTCCTTTAAATGACTCAGAATCACAACAAGTTTACTATGTTGACATTCCCGATTTATTTTCATCAGCATCCTACATTCAAATTCAAAGAGGTGTTGGTATTTCAACAGTTGGAAACGGTTCTTTCGGTGGACAAATTGATATTTCAACTATGTCACAAAATAAAGAAGCCTATGGGACTATTGAATATAGTTTAGGTTCTTATAAATCATCTAAACAATCTATTGGATTTGGAAGTGGGCTCATAAAAAATAAAATAATTTTTGACGGAAGAATTTCAAACATCCAAAGTGATGGGTATATTGACAGAGCATCTTCTGATTTAAATTCATTCTACTTATCATCTCAATATAATAATGAAAAAACATTAATTCAATTAATTTCTTTTGGTGGTATTGAAGAAACATATCAAGCATGGTACGGTGTCCCAACATCATTTTCAGATAGTAGGGATTTAAGAACATATAATTATTACACCTACGAAAATCAAATTGATCATTATGAACAAATCCACCACCAAGCTCATCTTCACCATTCCTTTAATAATGAATTTAAATTATCATCTACGCTTCACTACACTCATGGCGAAGGATATTATGAAAGTTTTGATAATGGATATTATGGCTATGGATCAGAGATTGGTAATTACATCAAGGCATTTTCATACTTAAGGGATCCTGATGACTACTTAATCAACCCTAATGATTTAGCTGATATTATAAATCGAAAATGGCTTGATAATGACTATTATGGATTGATTTTAAAAACAAATTACCAAAACAAGAACTTCTCAAATATTTCTGGTTTTTCAATTAATAAATATGATGGAAATCACTTTGGTGAAATTGTTTCAATAAATGATGAAAATTATATTAAAGGCAACGAGTTTGAGTATTCAAATGCTAATTCATCAGATTATTACAGTAATTTAGGTAATAAAATTTCAGGAAACATATATTCAAGATCTACCTTAAATGTAGGATCATTTTCTCTATGTGCCGACCTACAGGTTCAAAAAATCAATTATAAAATTAAAGGAACTACAGATGACCAAACTATCGGAACATATAATAATTTATTTATAGATAGTCAATGGAATTATTTGTTTTTCAATCCTAAGTTAGGAATTACATTTTCTAATAATAAAAATCAAAAATTATTTACCTCTTTTTCAGTGGGTAATAGCGCGCCCAACAGGTTTGATTTAATTAATAATCCTAACCCAAAATCTGAAAGGTTATATAACACAGAAATTCAATACTTATTTAGTTCAAATAAATTTTTAATTTCAACGGGCCTTTATTATATGGATTATCGAAATCAACTAGTTCCAACTGGTGAATTAAATGATGTCGGAGCTGGTATTAGAACTAATGTTGACAAAAGCTATAGGTTTGGTCTCGAAGTTAATAGTAAAATTAATTTTGACCCAATTATTTGGTCATTTAATTTAAATATTAGCGATAATAAAATTAATTCATTTAACGAATATATTGACAACTGGGACCCTGAGAAACCGCAAGAAATAACAAATCATGAAAATACAACCATTGCATTTTCTCCTA
>MDSV01076539.1_pt1 | contig 19627 bp, 16 predicted proteins | sample 810851 | NCBI WGS metagenome assembly MDSV01 (sample SAMN05326640, study PRJNA326480) | marine metagenome | isolation source: seawater | place: Atlantic Ocean: North East | collected 2012 | reverse complement strand
GCTTCCAGAAATTAAGGAGACCGATAATAAGGTGCAGTCATTTGAGGGGGAGGAAATTCATAAGAAAAAATTAGTCGATTACCCATATTTGATTTTGGGCGTGTTTGCTTTATTTGTTTCGGGTGCTTGTGAGACTATTCCAATTGACGGTATAATCATATACAGCCAATCCTTAAATATGCCTATGGATATTGCTCGACATTTTAGTACATTAACATTATTTATTATGCTATTTGGATATTTATTTGTCTCAATTTTGGTCCCAAAGTACATTACTCAAAATAAGGCATTACTATTTGCTTCGGTATGGGGGATTATAACAACATTTGTTACTTATATTACTGACGGAATAATTAGTGTATATGCCCTACTGTCTTTAGGATTTAGCGCATCAATGCTTTGGGGGACCATCTGGGGACTATCACTAAGAGGTTTGGGGAGACACACTAAAAAGGCTTCAGCCATTTTGATTATGTCTGTAATTGGTGGGGGTATTTTTCCACTTTTTTTTGGTGACCTCATCGATCGTTACGCCCATAGACCTCAAGTAGCAGTTTTGATTTTGATCCCATGTTATGCATACATTTTCTATTACTCCTTAAAGGGTTATAAAATTGATAGTTGGAAGTCCATTAATAAAACTTCTACTTAAATAAAAACAAAAATTCAATAAGTCTAATATAAGTATTTATGCCAAGGTCTGTTTTTATGGCAGGAGCCGCAAAAGAAGAAATCACACCTGTTAAGGGCACACTTATAGGAGGTGATTTTGTTTCGTTCTATGCCCGTTTTATTCACGATCCATTATATGCAAAAAGTCTTGTCTTAAAAAACGGTGAAAAATGTTTTACAATCATTATGCTTGATCTGTGTATAGTACCTTCAGATCTCATGGAAGAGATTAAATGCTTGGTTAATGATTCTATTGGAATTGCCAAAGAGGATATTTTATTAGCTTGCACACACACCCATGGCGCCCCAGATGTCGCAGGTATTCTTGGTGGAGCAGTTGATATTTCATACAGGAAAAAATTGCCAAGTTTAGTTTTAAAATCTGTAAAAAAAGCCAACGAAAAATGCCGACCAGCAAAAATTGCTTCAGGTAAAACTATGGTTTCTGGTCACCATATGTGTAGAAGATACATAATGGATGAAAAGTATGTAGCACATAACCCTGTCAGAAAAAATCCAGATACTATCAAAACCAATCCATTTGGAGCCAATAAGCAAATTTTAAGACCTAATTCTGTAGTAGATAATGAAATTGGTTTTATTATGATCAAGGGTTTGGATGGTAAGTGGATTTCAAGTATTGCAAATTTTGCTTCTCATTATGCAGGGGATTGGGGTGTTGATACAATAACTGCAGACTTTTATGGTGTTTTTGCGAATGAAATGCGTTCAAATCTCTCAGCTACAGACGATTTCATAGGTATGTTGAGCTATGGTACGGGTGGCAATGTTAATACTTGGGATTTTAGTAAATCTGACCAGATATTAAAAACTGATTTTAAAAGAGCAAATTTAATAGGTAAAACTATTGCAAACTCTATTTTTGATAGTGTTAAAGGATTGGTTTGGGAAGAAAACCCAACCCTTGATATTAAATATAAAGAGTTAAAAATTCCAATTCAAAAACCAAGTAATGCAGAAATCGTTATGGCTGAGTCTATTTTAGAAAAAAATAGAATTAATGAGCTAAAACTTGATGCTCATGGTATGTCTGTTTTATACGCACGGGAACAGCTACTGCTCAATGAATACCCTGAATTTCATCTAGCATCAGTTCAGATGATGAAAATTGGAAGTCAGTTAATTGGTGCTTCGGGTGCGGAATTATTTACTGAGACAGGTCTTTGGCTCAAACGAAATTTAAAAAAAGATAATTATTTTACTATTTGTCTCGCAAATACTTATGACGGATATGTCGTACCTTCTCATGAAATGAAAAAAGGAGGGTATGAGACCTGGCGAGCCAGAAGTAGTTTTTTGAAAGATGGTTCCGAAAATGATATTAAAATGGCCATGCTTCAGCTGTCAAAAGATTTATAAAAGTCTACTTACTTATACATTTTTATAATTAAATATCAAAGATTCATATCGGTAATTTAGTTTTTACTGCTCCCCGATCTTGTATTATAGGAATAAATTTGAATTTTAACATTATAGTTAATATCTTAATTGAACTTACCTTTTTATATATGAATAAGACAAAAATTACACACCCAGATCGCGATCCAAAATTTGTTACAGGTGCATACTCTGACGGAGTTATTTTCAACGGTATGTTATTCTTAAGTGGTCAAGCCTCTGTTGATTTTAAGAGCAGCAAATTCATCTTAGGAACCATCGAGGAAGAAACAATAAGAACCCTTGATAACATCAAGGAAATTGTCGAGTCAGCAGGTGGTAGCATGAACGATGCCATCAAAAGCACCGTTCATCTTAGTAACATTGATGATTTTGATCGATTTAATGAAATATATGCCACCTATTTTGATGGAATAAAACCTGCGCGGACAACTGTCCAATCAGTTTTGGGAGAAAATATAAAACTTGAAATTGATATTGTTTTTGGTTTATCTCAAAAAATATGATTCCAGATAATTCCCCTTATTATTTCAATAATTCTAATCAAATAAATTCTCCATCCCTAATAGTTTATCCAAGTATTATTGAAGATAACATTGACAATGCACTTAAACTTATTACAGGTAAAGATACCTTTTTATGCCCCCATGTGAAGACCATTAAAAGCAAAGAGCCTCTTTATATGGCAATGCAAAGAGGAATTCGAAGCTTCAAATGCAGTACAATGGACGAAGCTGAACTATTAGGAATTGTAGGGGCAGAACATGCTCTTATATGTTATCAGATGACCGAGGATAAAATGGAAACCTTGGTGGCAATTAAATCATCTTACAAAGGTACTTCATTTGCCACCGTTGTTGATAACTTCGAATCTGCAAAAATGCTTTTTAACTATTTTAATGGAGAACGCACTGAAGTTTATATTGACGTAGATACTGGTATGCACAGAACCGGTCTTACAATTGATAAAGTACCAGATTTAGTGGAGGAAATAAAACACCTAAATGGTTTGACAATTGGAGGTATTCACTGTTACGATGGACATGTTCATGATTCAGATGAGGTAGTAAGAAAAAAAGATACAGAGGAAATCTTTAAAAATTTATTTAAATTGAAGGAAGATCTACAAGCAAGCCTTGGAAAAAAACTTCGCCTTGTTTTGGGCGGTTCACCATCATTTCCATTTTATGCAAAAAAATCTAACGTCTCATGCAGCCCTGGCACATTTTTCTTATGGGATTATGGTTATGGAAAAAACTTTCCTGAAATTCCATTTAAACCTGCTGCGCTGATATTAACTCGAATTATTTCAAAACCAACATCGAGTAAATTGTGCTTCGATCTTGGCTATAAAGCTGTCGCTTCCGACCCTCCTCAGCCTCGACTATCATTTCCTGATATACCGAAGTATGAGATTTTATCTCAGTATGAAGAGCACTTGGTTATTTCAGTTCCAGACGCTTCTATTTACGAAGTGGGCGAAAAATTTTTAGCTATCCCATTTCATGTTTGTCCAACAGTCAATCTTTATGATAAATTAGTCATTATTAAAAATCAAAAATTAGACGGTTTTTGGGAAGTCCCCGCAAGAAAGAGAACTTTAGTAAGATAAAAATGAGAAATGTTAAGATTAGACTGGAACATGAACATTCGGCAAAGCTTTTGTGATATGAGAAATTGTGAACACCCAAAATCAAATATGTTTGATCAAAGCTTTCAAAAAAGCGGTGTTCGTGACATTTGGAAGGTATTTGTGGTAAATCTCTTCTGTATCCATACTGAAGAGTACATTGATCATGCCATTTTGATGGCCAAAGATGCTCTTAAATAGCTAAAATCAGTTTAATTGTGATATAATTTAACAAAAATGAATAATCTAAAAATGAATACCCACGCTCCAATAGGTATAGTAGGATTGGGATTGATGGGAAGCAGTATTGCAACGGCATTAATCCTTTATGGCCAGAAGGTCGTTGGTTTGTCTCCTGTAAACTCAAAAATTGATTCGGAGGCGCCTGATCGTATAAAAAAATCTCTCGCTGAATGTAAAAGGGAGGGTTTGACAAAAAAGGGCAGCGATGAACTAATGGAAAAAATTCACTTTACTGCTGAATATAAGGATTTAGGGGAATGTTGGTTGGTTATGGAGTGTGTAGTTGAGGATTTGATCACTAAGAGAGAAGTCTATTCTAAAATCGAAGATAATGTAGCTGATACGGTAATAATTACCTCAAATACCTCTGCTATACCAATAAGTATTCTCCAAAATAATCTACGATTAAAAAATCGATTTTTTGGAATGCACTGGGCTGAGCCAGCTTATACCTCAAGGTTTTTGGAAATAATTTGTGGTGAAAAAAGCCCAGTTGAAACTGGGGAGCAACTTCACTCTATCGCAAAAGAATGGGGTAAGGAACCAACATTAGTTAGAAAAGACATCCGGGGTTTTATTACTAACAGAATCATGTACGCAATGTACCGTGAGGCAATGCACTTGGTTGAGAATGGATATGCCACTATTGAAGATGTAGACAGGGCATGTAAAAATGATGGAGGCCATTGGATGACTTTCTGTGGACTCTTCAGATATATGGACCTTACAGGTTTGAAAGCTTATCATGCTGTGATGAAAGATTTGTTCCCGGAATTAAGTAATAAAACCACTGTCCCTAAATTGATTGATGATATTGCAAAAAAAGGGGGGAACGGGATTTCAAATGGAGTTGGTTTCTATAATTACTCTACAGAGGAGGCCCAAAAATGGGAGAGGACATTTGAGCGTTTTTCCTTTGATATCAACAAGGTTTCTTTAAAGTATTCTGAAAAGACCTCTAAAATTTGAAAATATGCCCACAAAGCGACTTTTTACTGTTGATGGGCATCTAGACTTGGCAACTAACGCCATGACCTTAAACAGAGACTTAACGAAGAATGTTGAAGAAATAAGAAACTTTGAAAAGTCACTGGGACTCAAGGATTTTCAAGACCGAGGTAAGGGTACTGTTTCCCTGCCAGAATTGAGAGAGGGAAATATAGGTTTAGTAATTACTACTTTGATCTCAAGATACTCTTCCACGGGAGAAAAAATAGAAACAATGGCTTTGCCGGGGTGGAATTCCCCAGAACTAGCTTTCGCTAATGCAATGGCTCAGTTGGAATGGTATCGCCAGATGGAAAGTATTGGGGAGATGAAAGCAATTACTAACCGTAATGACCTAATGACGCACCTAACTGAATGGAATGGAGGAACATCTATAGATAAAAAGCCTATCGGTTATATTTTGGCATTGGAAGGAGCAGATTCCATAGTTAACCTAGATTATCTGCACTTATTTTTCGAAAAGGGCTTGCGGTCAATCGGCATATCGCATTTTGGACCTGGGAGGTATGCAGCTGGGACGAGCTCAGATGGAAGCGGCCTTACAAAAAAAGGACAAGAACTACTTAAAGAAATGAATTCCCTTCCGATGTTTCTAGACATGACTCATCTAACGGACAAAGGTTTCTATCAAGCCTTGGAGATATATAATGGAAAAATAATAGCGAGTCATCAAAACTGTCGGAGCCTAGTTGAGGGAGAACGCCAATTTACAGATGACCAAATAATACATATTATAGAAAGGGGTGGTATTATTGGTGGAGCATTAGATGCTTGGATGCTTCATCCTAATTTCCAAATGAATAAGGATGATCCTAAAAAGATGGGTATTGGATTAGAAAAATTGGTTGATCATTTTGATCACATTTGTCAGCTATCTGGAAATTGTAAACACATTGGTTTCGGCTCAGATTTAGATGGTCTTTTTGGCTTGGAACAAACACCTTTTGATATGAATACAATAGCAGATTTACAAAAGTTTCAGTTTATATTGAATTCCCGCGGTTATTCTGAGGAGGATATTGAAAACATATTTTTTAAGAACTGGATAAGAACACTACTCGATATTTTAGATTAAGGTAAATATGCCTAAAAAGGTTACTTTAATGCTGCTTTTTTTCAATATCTTTTATAAGATCTTTTATGTTTTTAATCCCTTTATAGCAGACCATAATCGTTACAAAAATGTACCACCCATAACATACTACAAAAAATAAGGTCCAGAAGGGATACTTCATTTTGATTTGATTTTTGTTATTAGCGATCCAACAAACATCCCTAGACCACTCATTAAAAAGCTAAATACTCCAAATTTGTATGGCCCAATATTTTTTATAATGTCGGAAGTCAACGAAAATTCTTGAAGTAATAAATATAAAATAGGTATGACTGCTCCTAATATAATTGATATTATAGCACCTAGGGTGCTTGCGTTTTTAAAATAACAAGAGGCAATTAAAAGGACGTCATACTGGATAAATAGATCGTTCCTGTGACTTGCATATAGACCCATAGATCGTTACTCAATGGATACCATAATCCATAAAGTAATAGAAATAGACCGATGAAACAAATAATCATTCTATTATAAAAAAGTCCTTTTTTGGAAGACAATTTGTTTTTATGGATGGGTTCTAAAATATCATTATATATAACAGAAGACCATGCGATCAGATAAGAGGAGTTGGTTGACATATCAGCTGCAAGCATAGACGCAATTACGATTCCAATCAACCCAACGGGAATTAACTGGGCTATCATACTTGGCATAGCTAAGATTTCTTGCCCACCTAAAAAAGTAGTTGGTCCAAAATAATAAAGAGCACTTATTCCGAGAAACACTGGAATCACGAAGCGCATCAACATATAGGGAGATGTAGCCATGTATATTTTTTTAGCTATGGTACTGTCTTTTGCCGCCAAAACTCTAGAGATCATAGTTTGCCAGGTTAAAACAGAACCAAAAGCAACTAAAATGTCAAGCATTAGTCTGTCTAAACCGTAATTATAATTTACATTTAAATATAAACTTTCAGGTCCAAGATAATTACTGCTACCTTTAATTATCTGAAACCATCCAAATTGGTAAATTAAAATTCCTGTAATAGTGACAAATCCAAAACACATTAATACAAACTGGATATAATCTGTAACAATAACCGAGATCATTCCTCCAATGACGGTATATATGCCTACAAATATCAATATTAGGGTCATCAGAAGCTCCAAATAACCTTGGTCGATACCAATAGTTATACTTAAAAAACTTCCAGCTTGGCGAAGGAATAATCCCATATTCAGTAGTCCTCCAATAACAATTACTAAACCACTGGCCCATCTAATATTTTTTCCAAACTTCTTTTCTAAAAGTTCTGGAATAGTTATGACGGCCATGTTTCTTAATGGTTTGATACAAAAACCCGTCGCACCAACTATCAACATTGAGCCTCCCAAGGCAATTCCTGGAATGATTCCCTTTAATCCGTATTTAAATCCCAGCTCAGCATTAGCCATACAAGTTGCTATTCCAAACTCTGTGGCAGCCAAACTTGCAATCCCAAGATAAACGTCGACACCTCTGTTGGCAACAAGGAAGTGATCAACATTTGAGATATATTTCCTTAACCAAATTCCTATTATGAGAATTAAAGTTAGATATATCAGAATTATTGAACCATCAATAAAAAAATCAAAGTTTGTCAATAGATTTCAAATTATTCAACAAATCAAGAAGTTTGGAGGTGATGACATTAGAGATTTTCTCACCTTTTTCTATGGATGAAAAACTTGGATTTCCAACCACTCCGTTTTCTGACATCATTTTAATGGTTTGAAAATAAGAAATTGAAGGAGGATTAATCATATCACCAATTAAAGGATCAAATTTTTGATCTGACGGGGATTTAATTTTATCCTTATGTACCAATTCTGGAGCAATATGGAGCATAAGACTAGTTTCAAATTCCCCAGCATGACCAGTGCCTCCAGGACCTGAATCGTTAATTTTTTTTAGCTCATTATTGGCCAATTTCCACCAAGTAATCAAATTGAAATGACAATGTTGAAATTTATTGCCTAAAGTTTCAAGAATAACCTGACCAATTCCTTGATTGCCTCCGTGGCTGTTGAGAAATAAAAAGTTTTTAAATCCATGGGAAATCATAGATTTAACCATTTCCTGAATTATTTTTTTAAGAGTAGAATGTCTAAAGGTTAAGGTGCCTTCAAAGTCCATGTGGTGATCAGAGCATCCTATTGGAATGGTGGGAAGCAAAATAAATTTGTCCTCAGCAAGACGATTTAGCTCATGAATGAAATGTTCACCAATTAATCTGTCAGTAGATAAGGGTAAATGTGGGCCATGTTGTTCTGTAGCACAGAGTAAAATAAGAACAGGTAAGTTTTTGTTGATTTTACTTGTCTCTTCAGAGGTAAGTTTATCCCAAATCATATAGTTAATTTTTTACAGCTGCCCACATTTCAATTTCTACCAAAAGACCTTCGATCAATCCAGTTTCTACTGCGGTTCTTACAGGTTTAGGATCATCGAAATATTTTTTATAAATTACATTAAATCGATCCCAATTTTTAATGTCTTTTATATAAACGTTGACTTTAAAAACATCATCGAATGATGCTCCACCGGTAAGAAGTTGCTTCTGACAGTTGCGAAGTGTTAATTCAGTTTGTTCTTCAATATTATCGCCGAGGATGTTTCCATCATTGTCAATAGAGGCTTGTCCGGAAATAACAACAATATTACTGGTGTTGACTTTAAGTACTGGGGAGTAAGGTCCTGCAGTGATGTGTTGGGATGATCCGGTGGGGCTAGTTTTTGTAGGGTATTCCACAAAACCTTTTGTTGTTACATTTAAGGGTAGATAGCCTGTAAAACCAGAAATTTTCCACCTCTCGTTTCCTTTTACACAACGGTAGATTGTTTGCCAACAGAATGGGACTTTTTCACCGTTTATTTTTTCAGCAAATCCAGAAAATTTTTTGTGTAATAGTGCTTTATTTCCACTGATCTCAATATAATCGAGGTAAGTCACTTTGATCAGAATGTCAATAGGCTTCTCAATCCAATTTTCATTTGCAAATTCTTTTGCCTGTTTTAACCATTCCGCTTTATACAATTCTAAATTTGGAAAACTAATCTTCCAGAGGTCTGGATTGCTTTCGAAGTTTCCATGAATTCCCATAAAATGATCCACAACGAAATCATCTTTGACCATGTCCCAATCTTGATTTGCAAAAGCCAATGAATCTCTTTCAACTAACATCTCCCATAATTGGGCTTTGTCCTTATCTTTTTCCTTATTAAAGGGGTTTATAATTTTCATTTAAATATTAATTTAAAATTTCAGCCTTATTAATTAAATATTGGTTAATGGCATCTAAATCAGGTTCAATGCCCAATCCATCTCCCTTAGGAAGATATGCAAAAGGGGGTTCAATTTTAATTGGACTTTTCAGTAGGTCATGTTCTCTTATTAGTCTACCAAAAATATCGCTTGGCCAAACACAAGAAGTTGCAGCAGCGCAAGAGTGCATATACATGGCTTCCATAATACCTAGGTCAATTTCTGACCCATGCCAGCAGGGAAGTTCGGCACTTGAAGCAATATTGTCTAGTGTTTGAAAATTCGTCAATCCACAATTGAAATTGAATCCATCAACAGCATTTTGTTTAATAGCTAAAATAGCGTCCTTTATTCTTTGACCATGATCAACATAGGGAAGAGAAACATGAAGTACAATTGGAATGGAAGAATAATTTCTCAAATTAGAATATTCATCCATCCTCCATCTTGAAATGGGATCCTCCAAACATAGCGTATTACCAATATCTTCCAATTGATCAAGTCTAATTTTTACCTCTGAGGGAGAATCCCACCTTTCATTAGGATCAAAAATAATTTTCATTCCAGGTGCATAGTCTTTAATTGCTCTGGCCCAACCCTCAACATCATCCTCAAGATCAGTTTTAAATTTTATGCAGTCATAGCCCATTTTATAGAAATTAGATGCAATTTCTCCAACCTCATCGGTTGTCCTATGGCTTGACCAACTACCAACTTTAACTTTTTCTCGAACCTCGCCTCCAAGCAAATCAACCACACGAATATTCTTTAATCGCGCAAAAGAATCCCAAATGGCACATTCAAAACCGTCATATATTCTAGTGTAGGGGATAGGTAATTTTTGTCTTATAATTTTTTCTATATCTGTGCCAATAAACTTTGTGGCGATTTCTTTTACTTCACTCATTAGATTTCCTCTATAACACTCACCCCAACCAACAATTCCATTTGATAATTCAATTGAAATTAAAATTTTTGAAAGTTTATCAAATTGAATTGACCATCCCTCATCTGCTCCGACAGACAGTTTATGCAATGGTTTATTAATTTCTAAACTCTCAATGGTCCCTTTTTTGGCAGGAACAATTACCTCATAAAGATTAATTTTGGAAATTTTCATTTTTTGATTAAGTATTAAGGCAAAAAACTATTGCTGTAAAGTAAATTGGTAAATCCGCTATCTACTTTGATGATTTGTCCTGTTATAGAATTGCTAAATTCTGATAATAAAAAAACCGTTAAATTTCCACAATCAAGTGATGATATAGGTTCGGGTATACTTTGGTAATCCTCAATCTGACCTTTCAACCATTTTTTTGGGTCATCTGACCACTCTTTAACAGCCTGCTCATTGTATTCGGAATCTACATATCCAGGTGCGATAGCATTACACCTAATTCCATATTTTCCCAATTCAATAGACATTCCTCTAGTCAGATTATCGATTGCACCTTTAGAGGATGAATAAAGAGAGTATTTATTAGTTGACTTGAAGGAATGTACAGAAGAGATATTTACTATCTTTCCTTTGATATTGTTTTTAATACAATCAAGAGTAAAGGCTTTAGAAACCATCCAAGCCCCCCTAAAATTTGTATTAAATATTTTTTCAAATTCTTCAAAATCGGTTAAATGGGCAGGTCTTCGATGACCAATTCCAGCATTATTAACCACACCATGCAGCGGACCTAGCTTGGATGATATCTCATTGAAAAGCTGAGAAACTTGTTTCTGGTCACTGATATCAGCTGTTATTCCAATTGCATTTTTATAAAGCTTGGTAGCATTTTTTACATTTTCCTTTGAAATATCATTAATGATTAGTGTTCCACCTGCGCTGTCAATGGCCTTCGCAATTCCTGAGCCTACACCAAAACCAGCACTTCCAGTAACAAGAAAATTTTTATTTGAAAGATCTATTCTCACAACTACATTATACCAAATTTATCAAATGCCTCAACAGTAGTCATTCCAGATTCTATTGATTTCCGGACTAAATCCTCTCCTTTCACCTTTTCATATGACTTATCAATCACTTCTTTTTCAGCTTCTTGAGGAATAATACAAACTCCATCAATATCTCCAAAAACTATGTCACCAGGATTAATTTTAACATTATCAATTTTAATCGGTACTCTATAGTCAATTACCTTTCCACGAGGGGCTTGATCCTGTGAATAGGTTCCGTAAGAAAAAGTTGGAAAATTTAATTTTAAAATACCGTGGGTGTCTCTTGAGTATCCATCCAAAACAGCACCTACTGATCCACATTTTATTGCTCTTGTACTCATTAATTCACCCCAAAGGGAATAATTAGGGGTACCACCTGTACATAAATATACCTCATTTTCTTTTAGCTGATCCAGAGCCTCTAACATCAATCCAAACGGTTTGGTCATAGCCTTATTTTTTGTCGTTAATTTGTTGTCTAAGGTATCTGTTTCAAGAACAGTCATAGCTCGTCCAACCACAACCATATCATCTCTAAGAGGTTTTATTTTTGGACTCAAAAATTGATTTTGAAATCCCATTTGATCCATTATATCTCCAACAACTGCAGTATACAAATTGTCTTTAATAGTAGTCAATAATTCGGTGTCGAAATTAGTTTTCATATTATTTAATTAATAAGTTGCTCTTCCTCCTGAAATATCAAAAATAGCTCCGGTATTGAAGCTAGCCTCCCTAGAGCAAATCCATGCGCAAATTGAAGCAACTTCATCAACCGTTCCAGTTCTTCTCATCGGTATTTTTTCAATCATATATTCTAACATTTTTGGGTCTGTATCTGTATTCATTTCAGAGGAAATCAAAGCAGGAGCAATACCATTTACAGTTATGTTAGTTTGAGCTAATTCTTTCCCTAAACTTTTTACTAAGCCAATTAGAGCTGACTTGGAGGAAGAGTATCCAATCATTCCTGGATTTCCTTCTTTTCCAGCTATTGAGGAAATATGTAAAATTCGACCGTAGTTATTTTTTTTCATTATTGGAACAACCGCCTTAGAAATATTAAATGCTCCTACTAGGTTTACATTTAAAACCTGTAAAAAATCCTTTAAATCATAATCCTCTATTTCGCAGTTTGAGGGGCCTACAATCCCGACACTGTTAACCAATACATCAATCTTCAAATTTGATTTTATAATATGATCTATACATTGCTTTACTTTTTTTTCTTCAGAAATATCAATTTGAAATGCTTCTACTTCACCACCATTTTCTTCAATCTTTAATTTTAGTTCATCAACCTTGTTTTTAAGGATGTCAATGACAACAAGTTTGGCTCCTTCTCTTGACAACCTGGAGGCAATTGCTTCCCCAATGCCTCTTCCGGCACCAAACACAACAGCAACTTGATTTGAAAACCTAGAGCTCATTTTATAATTAAAGTATTTTTAAAAAACTTAAGAAAAGATACATCAATAACTAATAAGTAACTGGAAAATCATTACCGAAATTATAATGCTTTAATTTAACTTATGTTTATAAATTTTGGGACTATCATTATTCCTAACAAATACATAGTATTCTTCACCATTTGAAGATGTTAACTTTTTAATATCTCTAACTTCACCAGAAATCATTAAGCCTGAGTCCGATGCATCCAAATATTTAAATTTACCACTACCATCTCCGAGTAAACAAATCCCCTTAATTGCATCATAGTGGCCAAACTTTACCCTGGAAGCTGTGAAGTTTCCCCCCATTAAAATATCAATATGCCCGTCTTTATTGAAATCTCCCAAACTTAATCCATAAATAGGTGAGAATTGAGCCTGCTTAGGTAAAGTTGAAACTTTAAACTCACCATTACCGAGGTTTTCTATATAACTTGTTTCAAAGTTTTTTGCATACAAAACTTTAGCTCCCTCTAATTCCTTGGGAGTAAATACCTGTTCTATGGTCAATCCGGCATACTCATTATATTTCACAAATCTTTTCTTAAGAAAAGTCAATTGCTGTTGAATATCATCTTTTGAAAATACCGGATAGTTTTTTCCTTCATCATAACAGGATAGTATAGGATCAACAGAGCCATTGTTATCATAATCTTTAGCATATATTCCAATGGGAAAATCGACAGAAGCTTTAAGCTGAGAATTGAGTCCGAAATTTCCTGCCACATAATCTATATCACCGTCCTTATCAAAATCTGCTTGTTCAATAACATTCCACCACCCTTCTGTGTCTCTAAAACCTGCTTCCTCTGATTTGTTTTTAAATTTTCCATTTTGATTCACAAATAATGTAATCGGCATCCATTCACCAACCAAAATCAGGTCTTTTAAGCTATCTCCGTTAAAATCAGTCCACAATGCATCAGAGACCATTCCAATATTTTTTAGTCCACTAGCTATGTTTTCAGTAACATCCTCGAAAACGCCTTTACCATTATTTTTAAGTAGAAAACTTTGTGGTGCGTATGGATACTCATTTGGTAAGATCCTTCCTCCAACAAACAAATCTATATCACCATCACTATCATAATCTGTCGCCTTTACGACCGATCCACTAGAAAAATTGTCAGGGAGATTATCTTTTGATTTGATAAAATTTCCAATCCCTTGATTTAAGTAAAGTCTATCTTTTAAACTAGAATCAGTTTTTTGAAATTCATTTCCACCACTAACGACGTATAGGTCTAGATCCTGATCTCCATCAGCATCAAAAAAAACGGCACCAATATCTTCACAGCCAGCATCTACCTCTAGGTCAATTTTATTTGATCTATAAAAGCCCCCGGAAGGTGATTGAATAAAAATTCCACCCGCACTTCCTTTGGCACCCCCGATAAAAGCATCCTCTAATCCATCCCCATTTACATCACCAACTGCTAGTTTAGGTCCCAATGTTGAAAGCATATGTGGAAGCATGATCTCCCTTTTGAAATCGTTATAATTATTTTCTGTGTGTAAAAAATCAATTGGTGTAACTTCCTGAAAAAGACTCTTATCAGATATTTTCTCTCTATTGATATTATCTTTAGCGTCCCTTTGATATAAAGTCAATTTTTGATTGGGTCGAACAGCTGTAATGACCTGCTTTTTTTGATTTGGCCAAACCACTTCAACCCTATCAATGATCATAGATTTTCCGATACCAAAATTTAAATTAAAATCTACAGATGACTGGTATCCCCTTGTATTTATTAGTTCTTGAATTTGGGTAGTTCCACCTGAGGTAACCTTTACTTTTGCACCAATACCAAATTTATTTTTACCCTCTCCCTCTAGCGTAATCTTTATAAAATTATTTTTATTTAACCTCTCTGAGTTGTTTTTGTAAATAGAAGCTCTTTCTTCGATATTATTAACAACTAGGTCCATATCCCCATCATTGTCTAAATCTGCATATGCAGCACCGTTTGACAATGTTTTTTGATCAAGTCCCCATGCTTTATTTACCTTAGTGAAAGTTAGATCACCGTTATTCTTATAAGTATAATTCTCTTCAATTGTTGAAGGCATTTTTTTAATTACTTCAGAGAGGTTTATTTTCTTTTTATTTTTTTTCTCATTTATTCTTTCTTGAACTACATAGTTCATAAAGTCCATATTAGTATAATCCTTTTTGTAACCATTGGTTATAAATAAATCTTTATAACCATCATTATCAAAATCGGTAAATAAGGAAGCCCAACTCCAATCTGTATTAGAGATTCCAGAAAATTGACCAATTTCAGAAAAATAACTACCCCCCTGATTAAGTTGTAACATATTTCTCATGGTCTGATGGTAAAAACCATTTTTCCATAAATAACTTAGCTTTTCAAAATTATCAGGACCTGAGGTCATTTTGATCCTATAATTATGCTCTGGAAGCATGTCAAGGGTCATGATATCTGTAAATCCATCATTATTTATATCAGCGATATCAGATCCCATCGAGTAAAGAGAAACGTGACCAATATAATCCTCTAAACTTTCTTTGAATGTTCCATCTCCATTATTAAAATATAGATAATCCTGTTCATTGTAATCATTGGATATGTATATGTCAAGCCAACCATCATTATTTAAATCAGATATTGCTATTCCTAGACCAAAACCAAGCACATTGGAAATCAGACCGACTTGGTCACTCACATCGATGAATTTTCCATTTTCGTTCTTTAATAGTTTATCAGAGTAAGATTTGTTTTTTCTTTTTTTATTATGTTTTGAAATTTTCCCCAAACCAGCAAACTCTTGTGTAGAGTGATTTAAGATATATAAATCTAAGTCCCCATCATTATCATAGTCAAAAAAAGCTGCTTGTGTTGTGTATCCAGAATCATCTACACCATACTTTTTACCCATCTCAGTAAAAGTCAAATCTCCATTATTAATAAATAGTAGATTCCTTCTTCTGTCAGGATTAACAGCTGCAGATCTACATACATATATGTCAAGGTAACCATCACCATTTACATCAGCCATTGTTGTACCAGTGTTCCAATTACCTTCGGCAAAAACACCTGCATTTTTTGCAATTTCCTCGAATTCGAAATCTCCTTTATTCAAATAAAGTCTACTCCCTACCATGTTACCAGTAAAGTAGAGGTCAGTAAGACCGTCTTTATTGATATCTCCTACAGCTACTCCACCTCCATTATAAAGATATCCATAGGTAAGCACATTAAATTCATCAGTCTCTTGTAAAATATTTTGAAATTTAACTCCAGTGTGGGATGACGATAATTGAGTAAATAAGCGTTCACTATCAGTACATCCTGACAAAAAATATATAAGTATAAGAGAATAAAAAGAATTATTACATAGCAAATAGAATGAACTTTTAATGCTCATATTTATGATTTTTATTTTACAGCAATATATATTACCAATAATAAATGTAAAAAAAAAGAGGGTATTAACCCTCTTTTTTTAAGTTAGTCAATCAGACTATTTTTTGTCCCACCAAAGCTTAACATTATTTTTGTCAGAACCTAGTTCTGAGGATGATATTGCAGTTTGGAGAGCTTCAGCATTGTTTGTGTACTCAGATGAGGTATAAACCATTCTGGCTGGTATCTGGTCAACTGGCACGTCAGGGTTATCAGATTGAACTCTTGGAAGTTGTCTTGGATATCCTGTTCTCCTACATTCAGCGTAAGCTTCCCAACCATTTGGGAATAGAGCAATCCACTTTTGTGTAATGATTTGTTCTAAAGCTTTTTCATTGTCACCAGTGTTGAATGCAACTGTAATGTCTGAGGATGCTGGTGTTGTTCCTCCATCAAAACTAACAGGTGTGTTATTACTTGCAGTATAAGCAGCAATAGCAGCTGCATCAGCAGCACCCCATCGTTCCATAGATACTTTTATCCCAGACTCATAATATGATTGGGCAGTACCACCAACGTTATAGCCAGCAAGTGCAGCCTCTGATAAGAGGAAATGAACTTCTGCAGCTTGTAACCACTCTAAAGGAGGATTTGCTCCACCCTGTGCAACATCTCTAAAATAAACATTCACATCGGAAGTCACGGGATTTTTACTAGTACCGAGTGCAACCTTGGTTTGTCCATTTTGTAGACCTTCATAAGGATCACCATCGCCATCTTGATCACCAGCTGTTGCAGGGTCAAAATATTTCATTCTTCTAGGATCGTCAAATCCCTTTAAAATACCTTCCATTGTAGCACTCATTCTAAATTCACCCCAGTCAGTAATTGTCTCTAGTGGATTTCTATTATCTCCACTTGTTGCAATAAGAGCATTGTCATCGTTAGAAGTAATTAATGCACCTGAGCTGTAAGCTTTTTCTGCTTGAGCTTTTGAGGTTGCAGGGTCTACAAAGCGAATTCTCATTGCTAACCTTAGTCGCATGCTCTCAGCGAGTTTTCTCCATTTTGATCCATTCCCACCGTATACTAGGTCAGAACCACCAAAAGCTGATCCACCTCCAGCTAGAGCAGAACTTGCAGCATCCAATTCGCTAAAGAAACTAGCGTACATGTCTTGTTGTGAATCAAAAGGAACAGATAATTCTTCATTTCCAAACTGAGAATAAGGAACAGGTCCCCAGTAGTCAGTCATTCTGCTATAGCCATTTACTTTAACGATTTTAGCCATTGCCATGGCAACATTATTACCATTTTCTGTTGCAATATCCTCGACAACTTTAACTTGAGGTGCAGCAATTCCATAAAAAGAACCCCATGCAAGATCAGCCCATCTACCAACTTGTGTAAATCTGTCAGAGTCAAATCCTACATAAGTAGTAGCATAGTAACCCGACCAAAGGTCAGAGAATAAACTTTGGGAAATTTGCATTCTCCAATGCAGACCCATGTTGGAGGTGTAAGTTGCTTGTGCAAAAGCTTGCCCAAGTAAAACATCACTTTCTGCTAATTTATCTGTGCTAAGTGCAAGCGGATTTGTGTTTAATTCCGCAAAATCATCATCACAAGATAAAGTAGCAGCAAAGATTAGGCACGCGATTGGAGCCCAAACTAGCTTTCTTAATTTCATACGAACATTCATCATTTTATTTTTATTAAAATTATTTTTATTTGACATTTTAATTATGTTATGTTGATTGAATTTTATAATAACAAAATCGAAATAAATTATATACTAGAATCCTAACTTTAAATTAAGACCAATACTTCTGGTATTTGGTAAAGAGAATGCCTCATAACCATCGTTAGTTGCACCTACACCGTGAATTGCTTCAGGGTCAATATCAGAATCATTCTTTAAAAAGCCAAGATTTCTTCCAACTAAAGAAATTTTAGCACTTTTGAAAGGAGTTGTACTTAGAGTAGAACTATCAAGAGTGTAACCTAATGTAAGCTCCCTTAGCCTAATATTGGATGCATCATATGTAAAGGCCTCTCCAACAGGGGAGTTTCTTCCTCCAATACTAGTCCAAAATGTTTCAGGATCAACTGCAGTAGCTGTAGATGCTGGGGTTTCGTGAGCATAAACGTCTTTTCCAAAAATTACACCACCTTGTCTTCCTACACCAGTAACAGCTAATACTCCATCAGATGATAAGATTGATCTTGTATATGATATTACATCTCCTCCCTGACGCATGTCGATCTGAACTCTAAGGTCAAAGTTTTTGTAAGAGAAGGTATTGGTTAAACCACCAATCCAGTCAGGGTTAAAGTTTCCAACATTAACTGTTTGACCGGGTGTAACAGTTGGGGTACCATTAGCATTCATAAGAACTCTTCCCTGAGCATCTCTTTCAAAACCTCTGGAATACATACTACCCCAAGGCATGCCTACGTCTAACCTGAAAGATCTCATAAAGTCATTTCCATAATTCAACTGATCTAAACCTTCAGCAAGCTTAAGAACTTTACTATCATTAGCTGCATAGTTAAAACTAACATCCCATAAAAAATCTCCTTTAGTAAGAATACCAACATTTATGAATGCCTCTATACCGCTATTTTCAATATCAGCTCCATTAACAAACCTTGATGAAGCTCCAGAACCTTGTGGTACATTTTGTTGAAACAATTGGTCTTGACTATTGGACTTATAGTAAGTCAGATCAAGGTTAACTCTATTGAAAAGAGTAGCATCTAATCCAACCTCAAAAGTCTGTGTCATTTCAGGCTTCAAAGAAGGGTTAGGAACTGATCCAGCAAGTGCAATGAACCCACCGGTTTGAAGGTTTGCCAATCTTGAAAGTCTGTAAGGGTCAGTATCATTTCCAACCTCAGCATATGAAGCTCTTAATTTCATAAAATCTACAGCAGATGGTAAATCAACCACATCAGAGAGAACCAAACTTAGACCAGCAGAATAGTAGTCATATTGATTGTTATCTATTGGTAAGGTAGAACTCGTATCCTGTCTGTAAGTTACATCCAAGAACGCATAGTCCTTATAACCAAGATTTGCAAAAGCATAAAGTGAATTAACTTCTTTTTCACCTATAGATTGATTTGCAGACAACTGCTGAGCGTTTGAAATAGCAAAAACGTTAGGTGCATTAAGTCCACCAGTGTTGATACTAGATCCTTCACTTTTTACAACTCTGTTGTTACCTCCAAGACTTGCGGATAAAGAAATATCATCGGTAAGATCTCTTTTGTATGTCAGAAGAAAATCATTATTCCACTCAAGTGCTGAACTGTTATTTATATTATAGTTTCCATTTTGAGCGATAATGTATGAATCATTCCAATATCTCCTTTCTCTATTGCTTGATCTACTATCAATTGCAGATCTTACAAGTAATGTCAAGTCATCAATAATATCATACTCAACAGATGCATAACCAACAACTCTATCATCAACTCTCTCATTGTTGTTACGATTAATTACCCAGTATGGGTTACCAT
>MDSV01214684.1_pt1 | contig 19628 bp, 12 predicted proteins | sample 810851 | NCBI WGS metagenome assembly MDSV01 (sample SAMN05326640, study PRJNA326480) | marine metagenome | isolation source: seawater | place: Atlantic Ocean: North East | collected 2012 | reverse complement strand
CGGACGACTTTGGGGCCATCCGCTTCGGCGGTACGCTACGTCCTTCGCAGGTTGCCTCGTCGTCGATCATCAAGCAGAAGTTGGAGGCCGGTGAGCGTCGCTTGCTCGTGGTCGCTCCGCCAGGGTCCGGGAAGACCGTGCTCGGCCTCTACGTGTGGACCGACCTGGTGCGCAAGCCTGCCCTGGTGCTCAGTCCGAACTCGGCCATTCAGGCCCAGTGGGTGGCTCGCGCTGAGGAGTTGTTCGAACTCGACGGCCGGGAATCGGAACTGAGCACGGCCGGAAAGGAACCTGGCATCCTGACGTCGTTGACCTACCAGTCGGTCACGATGCCGCAGCCCCGCGACGAGGGGCTCGATCCCGAGGCCATGGAACTCTGGGTGAACGACCTCATCGACAAGTCCGAGGCTGAGGACGAAGAACAGGCCAGGGCGTGGATCCTCGACCTTCGCGACAGCAACGATGAGGTCTTCAACGAGCGTCGCTCCTTCTATCGAAAGAAGGTCCGCGACGATTTGGTCGCCCACGGCAACGCCCTCTTCGTGCTGCACTCCTCCGCGAAGGCGACCCTTGCCGCGCTCAAAGACGCCGGCGTGGGGCTCATCATCCTCGACGAGTGCCACCATTTGCTGCACCACTGGGGGAAAGTCCTCGATGAGGTGCGCACTTTCCTCGGGGACCCGATCGTCCTCGGCCTGACCGCGACACCGCCCGATCCCACCGACGTGGACGAGGAGGATTACGCCCGCTACACGGACTTCTTTGGCGAGGTGGATTACGAGGTGCCCGTCCCCGCTCTGGTCCGTGACGCCAACCTTGCACCGTACCAGGACCTCGCCTACTTCGTCCGCCCTTCAGAACCAGAAATCGAGTACATCGCCGGCGTCACCGACGGGTTTTCGGAGTTGTTGGTGGACCTCGCCAAGGGCCCCGGGCCTGACGCCGAGGACAACCGCTTGCCCGGCCTCGATGAGTGGCTGTTCGACGTCCTCGGTTCCAGAAGGCTGCCGACGGGCGTGGCCAAATCATGGGAGGCGTTTGAGCGACGTGATGCCACCTTGGCGGCGCATGCCCGTCTCCACCTCCACCGGCAAGGGCGCACCATGCCACCAGAGGTTCCCGACCCTGGGCCGGCCTTGTTGGCCACTCCGATGTCCGAGACCTCGCTGATGATTCCGCTGATCGACCGCTACATCCGTCACGGGCTGATGCGTTCGAAGAGCAGCGCGGACCACGCCTTGGCTGACACCGCCAAGAAGCAACTCATGCTCTACGGGATTCAGGTCACGCAAACAGGTACGCGTCCTTGCGCTGCGCCCGTCACGAGGGTGTTGGCGTACAGCGAAGGCAAGCGAATGGCGCTCAAACAGATCCTTGAGACCGAAATGCAAACCCTTGGCGAAGGCATTCGAGCGGTCATCGTCACGGATTTTGAGCGCACGTCCTCGACGGCCCTGGTCGAGAACGTCCTTGACGACGAGGCCGGGGGCGCCATCGCGGTCTTCCGCGAGTTGCTCACGTCCGAGGCAGTCGACCGGCTGGATCCGATCTTGATGACCGGCTCGACGGTGCTCGTCGATGACGACCTTGTGCCTCGCCTTCTGCCGAGGATGAAGGCCTGGGTGGACCAAGAACAGCTTGCCGTGCGGTTTGAGGATCAGGTCCTGAACGGGTACCACCGCATCCGTGGCATCGGCAAGGATTGGGTCCCGCGCAACTACACCCGGATGCTGACCGAACTCTTCCAAGAGGGCGTGACCAAGTGCATCGTGGGCACACGTGGCCTCCTTGGTGAGGGTTGGGATGCGAGCCGCATCAACGTCCTCGTGGACTTGACCACGGTCACCACGCACATGAGCATCAACCAACTTCGTGGTCGCTCGTTCCGTTTGGACAAGCACTGGCCGGAAAAGGTCGCCAACAATTGGGACGTGGTGTGCGTCTTGCCCGAATCCAACCTCGGTGATTCCGATTTCAAGCGCTTCAAACGCAAACACAAGAACCTGTTCGGGGTGTGTGACGACGGCGCCATCGAAATGGGCGTGGGTCACGTGCATCCCGGCCTGACCGAGCGAGAAGCCGATGAGGTCGTCGCTGAATCGATGGGGGCCGTCAACGAGGAGATGCTCGTCCGCTCCCGTAACCGGGAACGGACCCGTGGGCTCTGGGGCATTGGCGAGCCGTGGACGGGTGAAGCCAAGCAAGCCATCGAAGTGGCCAAGCTGGGTGGAGGTGGAGGATTCCCCACCAACGTCTCCGAGCCCGATCCCGCATGGAACGAGTCTTCCCTGGTGATGCTCATCGGCAAGGTCGTGGTGAATTCCCTTCAGACCGCCAACCTGATTGGGGCTGAAGCCAAGGTTGAGGGCGGTGACCGCGGAGGATCGTGGTCTCGGTTGTTCCTTGAGGGTGCAACGGTGGAGGAAGAGGCGCTGTTTGTTGATTCCATGCGTGAGGTGCTCGGTCCCTTGGACAACCCACGGTACATGGTGATGCGCGTTGCGAGGTACTTCCAGACCAGCCTTGAACCGACCTTGCTCTCACGGCTTCTCCCGATGTTCTTCGACCCAAAGGAGGTCATGCTCCACCGCGATCAAACCGCGATGTGGCACGCGGTACCCAAGGCGCTCGCAAAGAAGCGGGAATTGGCGGACATTTTCGTGTACATGTGGTCCATCCACATCGGTCCGACTCGTCTGGTGTACGGGCACAGCGAGGGCGGTCGCGCGACGGTGCAGCAGGTGCTGGACGCCAACCTCGGTCCGACGGCGGAGTTCCACGACAAGCGCGTCTTCACCTAGACGCGCACGTGTCGCAATCCACGCCCGTTCCGCGGTGGCTTATGCAGAAGCGCTTCCTGCACGTGAAGCAGCGGTAATCGAAGTCCGTGACCGCTCGGTTGCAGCCAACGGCTCCGCAGACGTCACCTCCAGAGGCACCGATCATGAAATCGTCTGGTGAGGCGGCGGGCTCGGGTGAAGGTTCGGCGGAGGCGGACGGTTCTGAGGACCAGAAAGCACCTGTTGACGCTTCGACGCTTTGTGCTGTCGATGATGTTGGGGTGGGTGCGGCAGCCTGAGGCTTCGTGGCTTCCCCTTTCTGCCACCAGTCTTGCTGCTTTTGTGAGGGTGTTTGTGGCTGAACTTGAGCCACGTGTTGTGCGGCCACTGCGGCTCCTGCAACGCCGACCGCAACAGGAGCGCTTGGTCCGAGCAGGGCGATCACGTTGGGGTGCGTCAGCACGTGCCGAGCAAAACCTGGCTTCATGAAAAAGCGGTCCAACCGTGCGACGGCTTCGTCAAGCGGTACACCGGCAACCCCACGGGTGTTGAGGATGTCCATCAGACGGTGGTATCCGTTTTGACGGCTGGGACTGTATCGGTTTAGAGCGGTCGCAAACCCCTGATGTGGCTGGAAGGTGGTGTCGGTCTGGCGCCTTTGCATCTGAGGTGCAGGAGCGCCTTGGTACATCTGGGCCGGGTGGTAGCCAGCGTTTTGCGCCCCGTCGTCCTTCTTTGAAGCAAGGTAAAACGCGTAACCCGTCAAGGCCAAACCAGCGAACGGGATGTCGCCTGCGAGGAGCGCTAAGCCGCTTATGAAGGAGCCAAAGAGCAGCAAGGCGAGGATGCCGCCTTCGAACTTCATGACGTTCTTCTCCGGAGGGGTGGCCACGGCGCTGTCCCGCGCGCCGTGGCCGGTGGGGTCTTGGCCGCTTTGCGGTGCCGTCATCGCCCGAAGGCTCCGTTTGGGACAACCCTATGATTCATCCATCGGTCTATAGCCTCAACGCCGCCGCGCAAATCGCATGGCCGGTTCTTCGCTTCCAGCCAACTCGCCCGCGGAAGGAGGTGCAGGCAATCCAAGCCTGTGACAGAGTTCCAAATGCGGGCGTGACCATGGATGGCCAACCTCGTGATCAAGTCGAACCCATCCTCGTGGTTGGATGCCTTGCATGGATTCGCTTTGTGCATTCATGAGGGCCGTCCATGCATGCTCATCGGCACGGTGACGCGCGGCGAGGGCCTCCTGCCCGATGCCTTCGAGCACGGCGATGGCTCGTGCCCGGGGGAAGGCCCGAGGTACGACCAGAAGATGGCGTTGGCCGACATCAAAGACGGCCATGGGGGCCACGTCATCAGGGAACTTGGCAAGGTATGCATCTCGCGTGGGTGCATCGTTGAGGTTCACGGGTAGCAGGGCGACAATGGCCGTGCGGTCCTTGGTGCCGACCACATGGGTGCTGACCTCAAGGCTCAGCGTCTCTTCATCCAGTGACCTTGGTTCTGTGGTTCGAGGTTGCGCTTTGCGGACTTTGGGCGGTCGTTTTGGCATGGCTACCGCGTCCTCCGCCCGGGGCAAACCGTCCACCCACGTTCGAAGCGGTCGGTGGATTTGCCCTTCCTCAAGCACCGTGCACGCCCAACGTGTGCCTCCATGCAGGCTCCCAGGCATGCGAATGATGCGGCGCGTGTCCGCCGTTACCGTGGAATCCACCTCGTGGCCTGCATCCAAGACGCGCTGGAGCAACGCCTGTCGCTGCGCACGCACCTGGCCTTCTCTGACCCTCGGTTCGGGCTCTGCAAAGGCGGTTCGGTCTGGATCTCGAAGCACCACGTGGAAGCCTTTGCCGCCGGAGAAGGTGACGTGAATCAACGCAAGGTCGGTGTGCTCGTTCAGCCAATGCACGAGGTGCGAGGTGCGCTTTCGAACCGTTTCCAATCGGCTGCGGGAAAAGGGTCCGTGGTCAAGATCAAACACGACAAGATGGTCCAGCAGCACCGGAGCAGCCCTGGTCTCGTCACGCAGCGCGGGAAGGTCGACCGGGTCCAGCCAGGATGACGTGGAGACGTACAGATCGCTTGGAGGCTTGTCGATCAGGTGGCGGCTCAGCGCTTCCGAACCAGAAAAACGCCGTTTGGCCATGACCCAGCGCCCTCCGGGTTGACGCCACCGGACGTGGTGGCGTGACGGACGGTCCAACCATCCGAGGTGAAGTCCATCCGGACGGGCGTACCACGCTTTGAGGACCATGTCCTCTTCTGCGCTCGTTCCGTCCACGCTCTATGCTTTGCAACGCAGGTCTTGAGCCATCCGCCGCTGCCCCGACAACGTGGCGACGTGGTCCGATGTGCTCATATACTGACGGCAGGTCGCCGAGACGTTCACCATGAAGCGAGGTTCCCGTGCTTGGAAAAAAACCGGTAACCAGCGGTGGAAGTGGCGCAAGAAGAAGTTGCGACGCCGAAAGCGCGCACGCCGCCAGGCCAAGAACTGATTTTTCGCCTACACCCGGGGGTATAGTATAGCTCGGTATTATTACCGGCTCCAGACCGGTGGAGGGGGGTTCAAATCCCTCTGCCCCCACCTTTCTTCATTCAAACGAACATCTTCGATCTGTGCTGATTGACGCTCAAGATGAGCTCCTGGTTCGTTGAGCGATACCGCTGTGATGTGGGATCACCGCTACGTCCTATGACGTGCCAATCCAAGGGCGCCATGCGTTGCCGCAGCGCCCTAGGACGTGCCAATACAGGCGCAATTTGTTGTGTCGCTGAGCCGGCCTGGCTTACGCTCAGACCTGCCGTGGATTCTGCTGTGTGGCAGCCTCAAGCGAGGGGGTTGCCGTCAGCGTCGTCGATCTTGCCCATGATGATCATGATCATCTGGACGAAGGCCCAGGGGAGGCTGACGACGGCACCGATGACGGTGATGGTCAGAATGAGTTGAGCGACACCCATGCCGGTCTTTCCGAGGTAGAAGTTGTGCACGCCAAGTGGGCCAAGGAAAAAGGCCAGCAAAAAGGCAATCATCTTTTGCTTGGGGGCTGCGGCGGGCATTGAGGCTTGCATTTGTGGGGCTGCTTCCATGGTGCAACTTCCTTGCTCCGGGTTATATCCCTTCCTCCGAATGGGAGTGGCGAATCGCTGCTTCACACCAAGGGGCGGCCTTGGCCATCGGTGAGGCTGCCGGTGGCCATCATGATGAGTTCAATCAGGGCCCAAATGCCGGTGATGATCGAACCAAGCCCAAAGGTCAGGACCGTGATGAGCAACTGCGCGACACCCCTTCCGGTGTGGCCGAGGTAGAAGTTATGCACGCCAAAGACGCCCAAGAAAAGAGCGAGAAGCACGCCAATGAGCAGTTGTTTTGGTGGATTTTGCTGCATGACCATTTGACCGTTTGCCATCATCATGGGTTGGGCTCCGGGCATGGCTGCAGTTTGGGCCATTGGAATGGCGACCGGCTGGCCAGTGTCCACGACCTGATATCGACCCAGTTGGGCGACTTGCGTTTGCTGTGGCGCTTCGGCTTGGGCGGCCTCCCAAGGGGCGTTCGTTCCCGGCTGCATGGGCGTTCCTAGGCCTCCTGCCACATCAAGATGCCCCTTTCTGAGCGGCTCACTCGGTCGTCATCTTCATTCGGGTCGCCCGTGTGCGTGGCGCATGGGTGCACCACGTATCTTGGCCGTCGCCCTCGTCGCCCTCTTGATGGCACCCCTGAGTGGATGCCTTGCACCCGTCCCTGGTGCGGTCATCGAAGGCAGTCCCGGACAACTCTTGCCCGAAGGACAGACGCTGATCCTTCCGACCGTCGCACCAGGTCCGTTCTCCTTGGACGAAGCTCCGTGGTGGGAGCGCACCACGCTTGACCTCGATCGCAACGGCATCCACGACGCCTTGGACGACGCCAACGGGATGGTTTGGGTGGGCCTCTCGTACGGCGTTGCCGTCAGCGACACGCACACAGCAGCCCTCGAAGCCATGGGATTGCAGGTCGAACTTGTGATTCCTGCGGTTGATGCGGTCCTGCTTGGTGAAGTTCAGGCAAACCTTGTGCCCCTCTTGAGGGCCCTCGACGACGTGGTGATGGTCGAAGCCTACGGAGAACTGGTCCTGTGGGGCGACGTGCAAACGCCAGCGGTCAAAGCCAGTTCCTCTGAGGTCTACCCTGAAGGTGCCTGGGACCTCGGCGTCAGCGGCGAAGGCATCGTCATCGCCATGGTCGACACAGGTGTGGACAACGAGCATCCCGGACTGAACGAGAAGTTCGTAGCGGGGTACGATGCGGTGTGTTTCTTGCACAGTGCTGTTCACCAATGTGCTCTCGCCGGAGGTCGGGCCGAAGACGGCTCCTTTGACCCCGACGACGGGCATCAACACGGCACGGCCTGCATGGGCATGGCCGCCGCCACAGGGAAGATGGCCGACGGCACCGCCTCAAACTTCACCGGTTCTGCCCCTGACGCAGCGTTGGTGGACGTACGCATCGGAACGGACGTGGGCGCGGGTCCTTTCGAAAACTACCTCATCCCTCAGGAGTTCTATGAATCCGCCATGAACGGGCTTCAGTGGATCATCGATCACAAAGACGACGCATGGGCCGGCGCCGACGAATCTGAGCACGGCATCGACATCATCTCCCTCTCTTGGGGCATCACCAGCCACGAGGGTGGAGGTTCCGACGGCGAAGACATGCACAGCCGCATCCTCAACGAAGCCATGGAAGCCGGCGTGGTGGTCAGCGTTGCAGCAGGAAACGATGGGCCGGACAACGACGGTCTTTCCGGAATGGGATCCTCGTCGCTGTCCATCACCGTTGGCGCAACCGACGACAAGGACACCGTCGACCGCGAGGACGACACCGTGGCGGGGTATTCCTCTCGGGGTCCACGTCGCGACAACGGCGACGGCAATCCGTTGAACGAACTGAAGCCAGAGGTGACGGCTCCGGGCACCAACATCGTCCAAGCGGAAGGTTGCGTGACCAGCGCGGGGTGCCACAACGACGTGCCCGGGCAAGATGCCGCCGACAACGGATACACGAACCGAGGATCTGGGACGTCGTATGCCACACCTTCCGTTTCGGGAATCATCGCCTTGATGATGGAAGCAAATCCCGACCTTTCGCCCTTGGAAATCAAAGAGATCTTGAAATTCACCGCAGAGCGGCGTGGTGAGCCTTCTGCACCGGACGTGGATCCCTTTTGGAACCGAGATTTCGGTTGGGGCATGGTCGATGCACGCGCCGCGGTGGAAATGTCCCTGATGTTGCTTGAACAGGGTACCACTGGAGGCATCGACGTCAGCGCACAGGCCCACCTCACCAACGTCACGACCGCGTCAAACGTGGTCACGCTCACCGGAGAAGCATGGGCCCAAGGAGCGCCCCTTCTGGCCGTAGAATACCGTGTCAACGGAGGCGAGTGGCGCTCGGCCAGCTTTGATGCCGACCTGGCCGCGCTTGGTCCGCTCGAGCGTTTGGCGTGGACCGTCGCGCTTGACGCCACGGCCTTTGGTCCCGGCGAGCACCAAGTCGAAGTTCGAGCGATCACCGAGGACGGTGTCTCGTTGAGCAACCTCGCCACCTTCAACGGCGCGACCTCGGGCGACGGCATGGGTGGGAGCGCTTCTCCAATGGCCTTCGTGGTGGTGCTGCTTGCCTTGGCGCTCACGGTGGCGGTCCTGATCCAAAGCCGAACCGAATCCCCGGTTCGCTTGACGGAGGAAGACGATCCCAAAACGTACGGTGCGGGTATCGCGTCCAGCGAAAAGGGCTCAGGCTAGGCGTTCGGACCCCCCCACGTCTTGAAAAGCGAACACGGAGTGGATGACGCATGCGGACATACGCTGCACGGGCCCGGGCGATTCAGCCCACAGGGGTGCGGAAGATGTTCGATTTGGCCGGTGAAGACACCATCTCATTCGGCCTCGGAGAACCAGATTTTCAACCACCTCCTGTGGCCATCGAGGCCTTTCACAAGGCCATGCTTGACGGGCGCAACAAGTACACCACCACCGCCGGCCTTCCAGCGTTGCGTGACGCCATCGCGAAGGGATGGGAGGCGTACGCTCCTGGCATGAATGCAGACAACGTCTGTATCACCATGTCAGGGACCAACGCGCTGATGAACCTCTTCCTCACTTTGCTTGACCCCGGCAAGAAGGTGCTGCTCCCGGAACCGTACTTCCCCCTTTACGGCCCCGATGCGACCTTGGTGGGGGGAAGCCCCACGTACTATCCATGTCGCTTTGAGCACGAATTTGTCCCGCAGGTGGATGAACTCGAGGCCTTGGTGGACGAGGACACGACGGCCATTCTCTACAATTTCCCGTCCAACCCCACTGGAGGCACCATCAATGCCGAACAACGGGATGCGCTTCTTGAGTTCGCTCGGAAGCACGACCTATGGATCATCAGCGACGAGGTGTACGATCGCATCATCTTCGAAGGGGAGCACGTGTCTTTCTTGGGCGCCGGATATGATCGCGTCTTTGTAGTGAATTCCTTTTCCAAGACCTTTGCCATGACCGGCTGGCGCATCGGATACGTGATCGCCGAAAACGTCGAACACATGCGTCAGGTCACCAAAATCCAGTACTATCTCACGGCTTGTCCAAACGACGCCATGCAATACGCTGTCTTGGCTGCCATCGAAAACGCCCCGGATTATCCGGACGTGCTCTCAAAGGAGTTCCAGTCACGCTCCGAGTTGATCGCCGACCGACTGAACGCCATGCCAGGCGTCCAATGCCATCGTCCGAAGGGGTCAATCTACGTCTTTCCAAGGGTCGAGGTGCCGGGCATGACCAGCGAAGCCTTGGCCCTCGAGGTCCTCAAAGACGGCGTGCTTTGTTCTCCTGGAACGGCTTTCGGACCCAGCGGCGAGGGGCATCTTCGCTTCGCGTACACCATCGGCCGAGAAGACATCGCTCGTGGCATGGACCTGTTCGAAGGCACCCTGCGACGACTCCGTGGGTGATGCGTGGTGTCGCTTCTCGGCGTCGTGTTTCGACTCCTCCTCGGGCTGCTGCTCGGCCATCTTCTCCCTCGTTTACCCATGCTCATCCTTTGCCGAACCAAAGGCTTCAATCTCCGCTTTTCACCTCACCCAGCTCCTCTTCGGCTTGAACCACACCTGACCGCGCGTGTTCTTCTCATGCGCCGCCTGTGGTGGGGGGTCCTTCCGCTCACGCTCATTCCGCTCTTGTTTGGTGCCGCCAGCTTGCAGAGCGGGAATGGTGCCTTCGGTTTCGGGCTTTGGGCGGGTGCCGGCTGGACCGCGATTCAACGCTTGGTGGCTCTCACGGACGCTCAGGCCGTCCCCGTGAGCGTGAACACAGCCCACCGGCTTCAGGCCGTGATGGACGCCTGCGAGAGCGATTCTGCCTGCTGTGCCCTCCCTGATCCGGTGTGGGAAGTGATGAGCGTTCGTTGTGCGGCGTGCCGGAACGTGCTGGATCCCATGCCCCGGCCGGATTTGGGACGTCCACGCACGGAACGCTTGCCAATGGCGATGCTGAGGCTCTGGATGGCGGACGGCCACGCTCTTGGCCCTTCGGAGCAGCAACCCTAGGTCCAAGGTCGGGCTCGCAGCGGTCTCGAAACGGACCAACCTCATAGCCTGTCCAAGGTCAGGAGAACCGATGCAGCCACGGCGGGCTCCCCTGCTGCCACGGCTTTGGCTCAGTTTCATCCTCCTTTTGCAGGTCTTCGCAACACCTTTTGTCGCGTTCAGCCTGACCTACTTGCTTCAGTTTGAATGGAACGATGCGCAAGCGTCGCTCCAATTTCGCTTTGACATGATGCCGTGGATCACCGCCGCCTCGTTGAGTTACGGGATGCTGGCGTTCTTGCTCGCGGCCGTGTTTGGAGGTTGGCGCCCCTTGCCGGTGGTCGAACGTGGAGGATGGGCGGCCGCCCTCGGATTCTCTCGGTCACCACGCCAAGCGGATTTGATTCGAAATGCAAGGCATGACTACGCCCAATCCAGCCACGGGCGTCTGGCCCTCCTCACCCACGATCGAATCCAACAAGGTCACCCCATCACCGTCACGCACGGCGGTTTGATCCTCCTTGCCGTGCCCTTCCAGACCGTGCTGGTGGTGCTTCCCATCGCGCTCATCGTGGCGATGCCGGAAGGGTTGGTGCACGAAGACCGGCATCTGGTGATGGCCTTCCTGCTCTACGTGCTCGCGTTGCTCTTCACGTTCCGCATCTATCACCTGTTTGCCGCTCGACTCGTTGGCGCGGCGGCCACCATGCGGCGTTTCCTCATCACGGTCACCCGTCTGTCCAACCTTGCCCCCATCTTCGTGCTGTGGCTCCTTGGCCGCCTGGCGAGCACCATTGTTCTGGCTTGGTTCGGCAGCGATGTGGATTTGACGATGAACCTTGAACAAGCGGTTTTCAGCACCCTGCTCGGTGACGCGGTTGTTCCGGACAGTTCCTTCCTCGACCTGATGACGGCCCTCGCGGTGATCCCCTTGTCGGTGCACGCCACCCTTGCGTGTTTGGAAGGTGGCGGCCTGACCGTGCCTCGATGGTTGAGGCCGTCTGAGGAGCGTGAAGAGCACGCGCAAGAAGTGGCTGCTCAACGCCGGCAGGACCGATTCCAAGCCATCGTTGAAGCCGTTCAACCCCGCGTTCCGCTGCCGCTCAACCTCGACATGGGAAGGGCCGCCCCTTCCGAGCCAACGGAAGACCAGTCCGACGGCAACGAAGCGGATGCATCGGGCTCCTTTTCCGTCCGAGGCCTCGGTTGAGTCTTGGACAGGCCACGGCGACCTTCATATGCCCGTCCTGTGTCGCTTAACCGTGACTTCCATGTCCCACCGACGAGCCGTCCTTCTTGTTGGCCTGCTTCTGTTGAACAGCCTCGCCCTTGTGGTGACGGCACAAGGCGCCCACGGGCGCGGTGGTTCCAAGGACGATTTCCTTGTGAATACGATCACCATCGGCAACGTGTCCAGCCCCGCAGAAGCCTGGGTCCAACCGGACGGCGCCGTGATGCCCTACGTGTTCATGGACGAATCCGTTGAGATCAGCGTCGAAGTTCGTCGGCTCGGCAATGCACAGTTGGGCAAGTCGGCTCCAGTGACCCTCGAGGTCGTCCATCCCATCGGCTACGTCATGCAGACGTGGTCTTGGAACACCAGCGAACTGCTCGGTTCCATTGGTTCCTACACGTCCTCGGTCGCCTGGACGCCCGACGTGGCGCACTCTATTCTCAACACCTCGACCAACGAACTTCACGGCGGCTTGATCGTGCGCGCGTCCGTCGATTACCCGCAAGATGACCGCAACGAGAACGACGTCAAGGAGCAGGCCGTTCCAGTCGCGATTCAGTCCGATTCCATGGATGGCGTCGCGGGTACCAGCCTTGGTTTCATACCCGGTCGTTACCAAGCCAGCGGCGGCGGCGCCATCGGCCAGGGGAGTTGGACCACGGCAGGCACGGACGAGAACAACAGCGACGTTGGAAGCCGTCACTGGCGGCACTCTGACCCCGGCTCGAACTATCCTTCCAATGCCCATGACCGCCTTGTGCGTGGTTTCTTCACGACGGTGCAGGATTGTGGCCCTGGGGCGGCCCTCGACGGCGAACTTTCCTATGTCTACCAGATTTATGCGTGCCGTGATGCGTTTTACTCGAACAATTTCGTTTCCACGCAATTTCACGTCCGCGCTTGGGGCGTGACCAACAACGGTGACGCGGTCTCCATCGAGATGTGGCGCCCGCCCGGCCAATACAACGATCCCATGCAATCCTTGCATTGGAATTTGACCAAGGGCGGACCCGCGAGCGGACAAGGCGACTGGACGAACCTCTCTTGGGATCCTCAAGTGGATTGGGCCCAGATTCCAACCCTCAGCAACCCTGACATTTTCCTCGGAGGCAACACGTGGTACTACGGTCTGCTCTTCCATTCTGACAGCAGCGGTGCCGGAGAAGGCATGCACGTGGACGACTTCATCCAGTTCGGCATCAGCAAGGTGGACGAGTTCACCCTCGACATCGACTGCAATAACCCTGAGAGCGGCTTTTCATCGCCTCCAAACGGCCTCTTGGTGCTCAAGTGTGACGTGACGAACAACGGCTACAAACCCGCCCCCGTCCGTGTTTTCACGGAGATCAGCAACGCATCATGGATGAGCCCTTACCTCCAGATTCGCATCGATGCAGATCTGAACCCCAACGACCACGACAACAACGTGATCTTCCAGAACTTCGATGCGGGGATGACCACCTCGGTGTGGCTGAACTTGTCCATTCCTCCCGGTGCTGACGTGCAGCAGCAGGATTGGAACGTCACCTTCTACGACCACAGCAACGGCGACATGAAGGGCATGTTGAGCATCCCTGTTGGGGTGACACAACAGCACAGCGTCCAATTGGACAGCAACACGGCCTTGCTTGCCGACAACCTTCTTCCAGACGAAACTGGAATTGTGCCCTTCAGGTTGCAAAACACAGGCAACCGCGAGGCCAACTACCGGCTGAGCTCGGTGTTCTCCGAATCCGGATGGGAAGGTGTGGTGGAAAACGACACAGGTGCGATCGTTCAGATGCCCATTTCGCTCGGGAAAGGTCAATCCATGGACCTGCAACTCAACGTCTCGGCGTATGAACTCGCAGCACCAGGGACGGTTTCGTTCAACCTGCGCGCGACCTGCCCCACCTGCAGCGGCCCCCTGTTCGGGACGGACGTCTTGGTGCGAAACATCGAGGTGCCCGTGCTCCGTTCGCTGGATTTCACCTCTGAAAGTTACGAACTCAGCGGCCCTGCCAACGGGCAAGCCCGCGTGGTTCCGTTGACGCTGATGAACACCGGAAACGCCGAAGAGCAGTACACCTTTGAGCTCCAACAATCCAACTGGAGGCTTCAGGCTGAACTGCTCTCGGAGCAGACGCCCGTCCTCGATGCGTGGGACGGTGAGGCCAACGTCGCACTGCGCTTTGCCATGCCCCTTGGTTTGGAGCCCGGTTTCTACACCGCCACCGTGGTGGCCCGCAACGTCGACGACAACACCGTCGGACAATCGCTCCAAATTCAGGTTGAAATCCTCGACACGGCTGCCGTTACCGTCCTTGACGAAGACGCCGACCAGTCCTACATCCCCGGTGACCCGGCCCAATCCATGGAATTCGAAGTCCGCAACGACGGCAACAAAGCGGACCGCTTCAACATCAGCCTCAACGTGCCTGACGGCATGATCGCCGAGGCCGCTTGGCAAGTCAGCCCATGGATTGCACCTGGCGCATCGGAGAACGTCAGCGTGAGCTTCTCGTTCGTTTCCGGCACCGAGGGCGAACTGCAACTTGGCGTCACCGCGACGTCCCAGAACGACCCGTCGATTTCGAACACAGGAAACGCGCTCTACCGCGTCGGATCTCAGAATTGGCTGCGGATCCCCTCCGTGATTCCTCTCGAAATTGACACCGCCGATGCGGACCACTTCATGGAACTCACCGTGCGCAATCAGTACACCACTGCGCAAGCGGTGGCGATGGAGCTCGATGCCGGTGAAGCCGGCAGTTACATGCAAGTCCGAATCAACTCCCAGGACCGCAACTTTGTCCTTCAGGTCGGTGAAGAGCGCAAGGTCTCTGTGGAACTGATCATCTCGGAGACGACCTTGCTGAACCTCGATGAAGACCGAAAAACGGTCAACTTCACGGTCTGGGCTCGCTCGGAAACCGTCAGCGATGCCGCTGACGCCCAGATGACCGTCACCATGGTCAAGACCGCGCCTGTGGATTCCACCGACGGTGAAAGCGACGGAGCCAGCGGCGCGGTGCGCAACGTCATCATGATCCTCCTCACCGCCATCGTGGTGGTCGTCGGTGGCCTTGCCGTGATGCGCATCATCGGGGGCCTCGAAGAGGACGCCATCGACGATTGGGCCGATGACGGCTACGAAGACAGCCTTCAGGCGACCTACGCAGGCGTCAAGGCCGCTCCTGAGATTCCATCCGAGGCTCCGCCCGCCGGCGCCCCGCCCGCAGCACCCGCTCCCGCCATGCCAGCGCCCCAACCTGAGGCGCCAACAACGGCCCCTGAGCCTGCCTCCTCTGAGGCGCCTCCGCTGCCTGCAGAAGGCTTGCCGGAAGGCTGGTCGATGGAACAGTGGCAGACGTACGGGCAGATGTGGCTTGAGCAAAACGGCCAAGCCTGAGGGTCCCAGCACCGGACGCAGGGTTGAAGTCGGCCCCGCCCTCGCAGGCATCGAGGCGACGTCATGTACCAAGGACAACAGGGCCAGGCTCCCATCTTCATCTTGAAGGAAGGGACGCAGCGCACGCGCGGTCGAACCGCACAATCAAACAACATTGCTGCGGCCAAGGCCGTGGCTGACGCCGTGCGTTCAACGCTCGGGCCCAAGGGCATGGACAAGATGCTGGTGGACTCCATTGGTGACGTGGTCATCACGAACGACGGGGCCACCATCCTCAAGGAGATGGACATCGAACACCCTGCAGCCAAGATGATCATCGAGGTCGCCAAGACCCAAGAGCAGCACTGCTACGACGGCACGACCTCTGCAGTCGTGTTGGCCGGCGAGTTGCTCAAGCGCAGCGAGGACCTCATCGAGCAAAACGTTCACCCGACCATCATCTGCGAAGGTTTCCGCCTGGCGGCAGAGCACGCCATCCATTCACTGGACCAACACGGTTTGGCCACCGAACACGACGACAACATGCTCCTCGAAGTGGCCAAGACCTCCTTGACCGGGAAGTCTGCCGGGGCCGTCAAGGCCTTCCTCGCAGACATTTGCGTCCGGGCCGTCAACGCCGTGGGCCGCGTGGAAGAAGACGAGCGCCTGGTCGACCTTGACGACATCAAGGTCGAGAAGCGCCAGGGCGGCTCCATCCGGGACAGCACCCTTGTCGACGGCATCATTCTCGACAAGGAACGCGTGCATGCGGGCATGCCCCGCGTGGTGTCCGAGGGGCGCATCGCACTGATCAATTCCGCCATCGAGGTCAAGAAAACCGAAGTGGACGCCAAGATTCAGATCACCGACCCGAACCAACTCGCTGCTTTCCTCGAAGAGGAGCAGAACTACATCCGTGGTCTCGTGGAAACCGTCTGCGCCACGGGTGCAAACGTCGTCATTTGCCAGAAAGGCATCGATGACCTCGCTCAGCATTACTTTGCCAAGAAAGGCGTGTTCGCCATTCGTCGCGCCAAGAAATCCGACATGGAAGCCTTGGCCAAGGCCACCGGCGGTCGTGTGGTCACGAACATCGACGATCTCAGCGACGCCGACCTCGGGCATGCTGCTCGCGTCGAAGAGCGAAAGATCGGTGAATCCGACATGACCTTCCTGACCGGCTGCCCTGAGGCCAAGTCCGTCTCCGTGCTGTTGCGCGGCGGCACCGAACACGTGGTTGACGAGATTCGCCGCGCCTTCGACGACGCCGTTGGCGTGGTCGCTGTGGCATGGGAAGACGGCGCGGTGCTTACCGGCGGCGGTTCTGTGTTGGCGTCCCTTTCCCGTGAACTCCGTACCTACGCTGAGGGCGTGGGTGGGCGCGAACAGATGGCCATCGAAGCCTTCGCTTCGGCCCTTGAGATCGTCCCCCGGACGCTGGCTGAAAACGCAGGTCTTGACCCGGTCACGACCATCATCGAACTCCGAAAGGCTCACGCCGACGGCCAGGTCCATGCGGGCATCAACGTCTACGAAGGCGGCGTGGCGGACATGCTGGCCGGTCACGTGCTCGAACCTGTGCGTGTGGTCGAGCAAGCCATTCAGTCGGCCACAGAGACGGCGACGATGATCCTGCGCATCGACGACGTCATCTCTTCGAAGGGCGTTATCCCCTCCGAAGGCGAAGGCATGGACGACTTTGGAATGTGATGTTCGCATCCTCGCTGTATCACATTCGTCCTGTGGCTCCGAGGGAACCTTGAAAGGCCCCTCACGGGTGGCTCAAGTCACTCACAATGAGTGAGAACAGGGGTGATTCCATGTCGGTCATCGCAAAGGTCTGGGTTGAGCCGGATTGCATCACGTGCAACGCGTGTGAGGACATCTGTCCTGAAGTGTTCAAGGTCACCGACGATTCGTCGATGATCCTTGCCGAAGTCCGTGCCGATGGCGCCTTTGACATGAACGACGGCGCGAAGTCTCCCTTGACTGGGACCCTCGGTGCCGACCTCGCCGACCTCATCGAAGAGGCCGCAGAAGCCTGCCCTGTTGAAGTCATCAAGTTCGAGTATGCTGAAAGTGCTGCTGAAGAAACAGCTCCTGCGCCCGAAGCCGTCGAGGCTGCACCAGCGGCCGTTGAAGCAGCTGCAGCACCTGTCGCGGGCGTTTCCGAAGCGCTGGCAGCGGTCATGGAAGGCGACCGTTCCATTACCATCATGTTTGGATCCCAAACCGGCAATGCTGCAGGTCTGGCTGACCAAACCTCGAAGATGGCGGCCGATTTCGGCCTTCAGGCCAAGGTCGTCGACATGGACGGCGCCGACACTTCGGCCCTCGCAGCCGGGCGACTTCTCATCATCACCTCAACCTGGGGCGAAGGCGAGATGCCCGACAACGCGGAGAGCCTGTGGCAAGCCACCAACAGCGGCAACCCTGGATTGAGCGGGACGCATTACTCCGTCTGTGCTATCGGAGACACCGCCTACGACGAGTTCTGCAAAGCCGGTACAGACTGGAATGACAAGTTGGCGGCCCTTGGCGCCACGTCCGTTCGCGACATCCAACTTTGTGACGTGGACTATGCTCCACCTTGGAAAATCTGGGTCGTGGAAGCCTTGTCCCGCATTGCTTGCGTGGATGCTTCCGGCACCTTCCACGAAACCCTTGTCGAGGAAATGTTGGCTTACGGCACGAGCGGTGACGACGATGGCATCGTTGACGGCGACTTTGCTCCCGCCACCGTGGTCGCTGATGAGATGTCCATCACGCTCCGCCTCTTCCGCTACAATCCCGTGGCTGCTTCGTCTGGCTTTGACTCCGTGGCCTGTTCCCTCCCAGGGCATGCGACGGTGCAGGATCTTCTGATGGCCATTCAAGGTGATCTCGACGGTAGCCTTGCGTTCCGTCGAGGGGACGGTTCTGGAACACCGACCACCGCCGTGCGGGCCAACGGTCGCATCGTTCTCATGGACGTGGCTCGCCTTGACGGATTGGTGAGCGAAGGTGGGACCCTCTTGCTCGAACCCCTGCCCGGTCTTCCCGTTGTTCGTGACCTTGTCGTGGACACGTCCCGCCTCGAACGCAAGCGTAGCGAGGCCAAACCGTGGATGCGAGCCGACCCCCGTGCCGGTGAGCGCTTGTCCAACGGTTCCACCATGGGCACCATGAATTCGGCTGAAGCGACCTCCCTCCACTGCCGCTTTGATGCCGTCTCCGACCTCGCTGCACACGGGATGTCCGATACGACTCCGTTCGACGACGCCTACCTCGGTCCTGGTTTGCTGACCAGGCTCTGGCAGCGGGCCAGCGACCCTCGCTGTGGGGCAGAACAGCGTCGCAATCTCATGAAGCACCTCCAACTGGACGGCGGCATGTGGGCGGAAACCGACCTCTCATCCGTCCAGCGCCATGGCCGAGACGGGCAATTGGTCGCCGATGCCATGCTCGACGCACGCGGGCGCCTTCTGCACGAATTCCGCTTTGCGGGACGTGCCGGCCGTCACGTCAAGTGGTATGGTCGCACCGTCAAGTGGTCCGGCAAGGTCAACGAAACCACGCTGTACCGACAGGTCCTCGGTCCAATCGGGCTCGTCTCAAACGTCTTCTCGGGCGTATCTGCTCGGCTGATGCTCGGGTTCACTCGCACCGGTGGGCCCCCCATCCGCAGCCTCCAGGCGCTGCTCCTGCCGCCAGCGGGCGTCGGAAAAATCTCCAACATGTTCAACTCCAAAGTTGACGACCACCATGAGGTCGTGAGTCTGTTTAACGAACTCGATCAGCGGTTCTGAGGTGTGAGCATGCAGGTGGCGTACTACCCCGGAAACGTCGCTCGTGGAGCGATGATGGAGGTTGAAGATTGCATTCAGCCCCTGTGCAAGACCTTGGGGATCAAATTGGTTGAACTCCCCAAAGCCACCTCGGACGGTGGAAACATCATCCGACAAGCCTCGACCCGCTTGCAGCACGCGCTTGCAGCCCGGAATCTCGCACTCGCCGAACAGAAAGGGCTCGACATCATGACCTCGTGTGCCACCTCCCACAGCATTCACTGCGATACGGCCACCACCATGGCCGGAGACGCCGTCCTTGCTTCTCAACTCAACAACCTGATCGCTCGGAGCTCGGGCATTGAGTACTCAGGGGAATCAAAATCACGTCACCTGCTCCACCTGCTCGTCGAAGAGATCGGTTTGGAGAAAATCAACGACGCGGTCGTGAATCCCCTGCGGATGAACATCGCAGCCTATTACGGCCCTTACATGCAACGCGACGGGTTCTGCGGCGACGATGACGCATTCAATCCCCGCTACCTTGAGGATTTGATCGTCGCCCTCGGAGGGACGCCCGTCGAGTATGAATCAAAGTGTCAGAGCGTGGGATCTCCAAGCCTTCTGACCAATGAAAAAATCGCCATGAAGATGACCGCATCGGTCCTTTCTGACGCGAAACAATCTGGTGCGCAACTGATGGTGAGCGCGTGCACCATTTCGCATGCCAACCTCGACTCCTATCAGGTCAAAGCGGGCAAGTCCACGGGCAAGGACACGACCATGCCGATTGTGCACCTTGCAGAACTCGTGGCTTTTGCGCTGGGGCATTACCCCGACCGCCTGGCTCAACTCATCACCCGCGTGCGGGTCATTGGCGGCTGAGCTTGCTCTGTTCGACACACCGGGTTCAACAGGACCCGG